>VTLG01002391.1_pt1 | contig 33723 bp, 37 predicted proteins | sample 4694571 | NCBI WGS metagenome assembly VTLG01 (sample SAMN12604809, study PRJNA352737) | marine metagenome | biome: ENVO:00000447; feature: ENVO:00000209|ENVO:00000569|ENVO:01000036; material: ENVO:00002151; isolation source: viral sequences binned using virsorter ...
ATGCCCCCCGCCAGAATCGGATCCGCCCCCACCCCCGGATCCGCCATTGGATCCATCTTGGTAGGTTTCGGTATTGCTCCGATTTCCGCCAGCTCCACCACCTTTTGCAATGTATGAAGTTGTCGTTCCAGTTGCTGCATAATATTTGCCAGATGAATCCCTGACAGCTTCGCTTGATGATCCCGAATGTATCCCCGACGCATCATTAAAAACATCTACTGACTGATCTCTTAAATCATACTTAACAGCAGAGTCTCCAGCAGCCTGTCTGAATGCGAGTAGTGCTAGGTCATCCCTTATGCCAGTGGTGTCAGTTTGTGTGACATGCGCCTCTACCTCAGTTGAGGTCGGTGCAGTTTTCATTGAAGAAGATACAACAGTTAATGGGGGCATAGTCTTAACTCCAAGCAAGAGACACTGCGTGAATGCGTGTCTCTTTCGTTGCGCTTTGGTTATGCGTGGTTAATTTGTAACGCATGTCCGTCGTGCCAGCCAATGAACTTAAATCAACTCCTCTTGCTGTGATGATTCTCTTGTTGGTTCCCCAATCACCTTCATCAACCCAAGTCACAGCACCGCTATAGTTGGCATTGCCGTTACGCGATACATACCCTTTGATGTCTGTCCCCAATACGCCGACATTCCCGCCAGCATCTTCAATCAGTAAAACCAAGTCTACTGTCGTCGCCGTGTTCTCCGCAGTCGTGCTGGTTGAGACTAATGTGAGATCATTGACAGTTGAATCTTGGGTAGAAAACGCCATGTAAGTTGCGTCTGATCCAGTTGTATTGACCGTCGATGAATCAAAATAAAACCGCCAGTAGCGGTAGGATGTAGAGTTTGATGTAAATTCATGCGTCAATCCGTATGTGCCGGATGATGCGTTCGCTGCACTAAACGTCGATACGTCAAGCCAACTGGAATTATCATTCGACCCCTGTACCCGTCCACCTAAATTATTATTACCTGTCGCCTTAAACTGACCTCGGCGCATGATATGACCACTGTTATAGTCGTTGGTGTAATACTTGTCGTTCCACGATTGTCCATCAGCGGTGTCCCAGTTCGACGACTCATCATTCAACTGGTTTGTCAGTGCTGTTGATTGGTTGGCTTGATTAGATGTAGTGTTGTTAGGATTGGTGATAACCGTGTAGCCGGAATACACAACGCCATTTGCATAACCATTTTCTACGTTTTCATTCGTACTGTTTCCCGCATCAATTCCTGCGCTGTCGGCAAAGTCCTCGATTACAGAATCAACCATAGAAAACTTACTCAGTGAATCTCCTGCTGCAACCTTGAATGCGAGTATTGCAATATTATTTTGAATCACAGCATCATCAAAAGTATTCTGATGCGTAGTAACCGCAGACGCTTCGAGGTTGCTGGCTTTTAATTTGGTTAGTGGCATGTCTTAACCCTTCGGATATTTTGCTTTGATCGCAGTTCGCTTTGCTTGCAATGCGTCGAGTTGATCATCAAGAATTGCGTGGACACATTCTTCGATTGAGGGGTATTCAGCTTTTCGATTACGGATGGGTTGTTGTGCGTCATACTCTGCTTGAAGCCTTACGATCTCCGCATCGATCTCTGCTTTAGTTGGTTCTGTATATTCCGAATCAAGCCACTCAATCACATCCCCTCTTACAACCCATTCAGCGTTTGGGCGTAGAGAATTTAATGCTTTAACAATACTCATCCCTCAATCTCCAAAAGCGTTAATGTTGAATCAGACCCTTCGTTCTGATATGTAGACCTGTGAACAGAGGCATTATTCACTTTTCCATCAATGCGGTATTCCACGGATGATGTTGTTGAAGGACTGTCTAAGGTGCTAAAACATTGCGACCATGCCCAGCCTTGATCCGTGCTTGAAGAAACATTAACCTCTTTGGTTGTTTGCTCAGTTAGAACTGTTGTGTCTGTAACCCTATAAATCGCCGTAGTAACCCATCTTCCACTTGCCGCAGAATTAGCCCATACCCTACACATCCCTGAGTAAAGGATTAAAACTTTATTGGATGCTGAAGCGGGAGTAATTGAACATGAAAGACCAGTGCTTGCGTAAGAGGTCGAGGACATTGTTGTAGCTGTATCGTAAGTAGCAGTCACCACTTGTAACACCTTACCGCCTCCGGGAACCGCCCAAGAATTATCGCCCCGCAAAAACGTTGTTGCGTCAGCCGTTCCCGTGGCACTAAGCATTGGAATATCTACCGCATCAACAGCAATCGTAAGCGCAGTCGATCCTGTGACATCGCCTGTGTGTGTAGCGTTGGCTAGTCCTGACGCTAGTTTGTCAGCAGTTACGGCGTCGTCTCCAATCTTGACAGTAGTCACCGATCCGTCGCTGGGGATCGTCGTCGTGCCGACATCAACAAACGTGATGATTTCCATCTCATCTGTCGCAACTAGTGCCGACGCCAAAACCAGAGTCGTGTCATTCGACAAGGTGTATGCGCTATCGTGCTGCTTAACCCCATTGATATAGAGTTGAATCTGCTGCTCACTCTTGGCAGCGGTGGTCAGCGTATGAGTCGCAGACGTTGACCCCGTGATTGTCTGCCGTTGGATGTCGGCAGTGTTCGTAACTACGCGACCCTTATATCCCATTATGATTGCTCCAAGATACTCAGTGCGACATCAACGGTTTGATCTGAGGTAACTGCTATTGCATCACCCTCATTCATTACCACCTTGCCCTCAATCAACTCGATGGTACTTTTCACAGGCAGTGGAATTGACTTTACTATCCACGGATTGTCTGCGTTCTCGCCGGATGTTGATGCTGTTGTGATCTGAACTGACACCTCTGCGTTGGCAGTCGCATGTACGTTTGCGAGCGTCAATCCAATCAGAATGGTTGTGGTGTCAGGTGTAGTCGAAGGCACTGTATAAATAGTGCTCGCGCTAGTGACCCCGGATTTCGTCTTCAGCTTAAATACATTTGCCATCTTAGTTCCTTAAAATGTTTTGTTAGCCCAACGCTAGGGCAAGTGCAGCAGCATTGGGATCGACCTCTTGTGTCAAACCCGGCGCGATAGCTGTCCACGCACTGCCCGTGTAATACTTCAGTTGATTGACTCCGCTCGTTGAGTCGTACCAGAGATCACCTGCTGACGGACTACCCGGAGCAGAAGACGCGATCGTATATTCCGAACTGTATCTATTGATCGATGCCTCATTAGTTGCACAGGTCGTAATGTTTGCTGCGATGTTTGCAAGCGTTGCCATGTTCGTGACGTTACCTGCCGTGCCAAGCGTATTCATAGCGGTCACATTACCTGCCGTGCCAAGCACGTTCATATCGTTTACGACATCTGCCGTACCCAACGTGTTCATGTCGGCAACTACATCGGCAGTCGCAAGGGTGTTCATATCTGCAACAACATCCGCCGTGCCGAGCGTATTCATATCGGCAACGATGTCTGCCGTAGCAAGGGTGTTCATGTCGGCAACGATATCCGCAGATGCAAGGGTATTCATATCGGAAACTACGTCAGCAGTACCGAGGATATTCATGTCAGCAACAATCGCTGCCGTGCCAAGCGTATTCATGTCGGCTACAACATCCGCTGTCCCAAGTATTGCCATGTCTGCTACAGCCGACGCTGTGCCGAGCAACCCTATCTCTGTCGCTTTACCTGCTACAGCAGACACGTCACTAGCGATACCGCTAACGGTATTTATTTTTGTTTGGTCTGATGCAGTCGGCGTTGTTCGAACCCAGGTCGTGTTGCCCAAGTCGTATACGAACATGACATTGAGGGTCGTATCAAAATACAAGCATCCGTCTAACAAGGCATTCGAATCATTATCGGTACTAGGCGCAGACGCTTTGGGTCCCAAAAATCTGTCATCGAAATTATCGTAGCTCGTCGCTGCCGATGTTGCGCTGGCTGCTGCTGCCGTAGCTGAAGTTGCTGCTGCCGTAGCCGAGGTTGCCGTTGCGGTTTGGCTGGCTGTAACAGACGCTACGATCGAATCGATATCGGATGCGGAGTTCTCTATTCCTGTGGCTGCTGCATTCCACTTCAGCGCCTTCCCTGCTGATGGGTTGTCTACTAATACCTCAGTACCCGTGAAGCTGGGCTTCATCTTGAAGGTACGATCGTGCTTTTCGAGGAGCTGCTGCGCCTGTATGACGCTCTTATCTAGTGCAGTCTCATGGGTTTCCGCTGAGAATGGATCGTATGCTGTGTAGTCTGCTACCTGCGTGTAGGGAATCGAACGCAGCAACGTCACGTTCGCCCCGTTTGCTGGCGCTGTCCCAAACACTACCGTGCCACCAGAGTCCGAACCTGCCCCCGTGACTTGGTATTCGCTCGCACCTGACCCTAATGTCTGCAGAACATCTGCGACATATACCGATATATCGGATGTGGTGAATACCTTAAACCCATAGTTATATGTCGCTAAAGAACCGTTGCCTGTGTACTGGTTCTTGTTTGTTGTGCTCGTAACTGTCATATCATTACTCTGTCATCGGGTATGTGTAATGTGGTGGTAACGTCACCCCTGTTCGAACTCGACTGGTATTAGCTTTACGCAGGTCATTGCGATGCTTTCTTAACTCGTCACGATACTTATGTAAAACGGCAAGCACGTCTGCCTTTGCTCGTCTTTTACCAACCCCTTCAACCTTAAACATTTCTGCCACCACATCCTGCCTAGCTTTCGTTAGCACCGCTCCTATCATGTCAGCCCGTATCACACCGACTGGGGCATCCTTATATACTTGTGTTGCAAACAAACGCTCTAGCCCCACCTTTCTTCTCTTGCCTAGTACCTTCTTATAGTCCGCAAACATGTGACCATCTGGATCTATCACCAACATGTCATATTTAAGATCCTCACCGTTTACATCAGAGACACGCACTGTCGAAGTACGTGGTGTCTTGTCTGCGACTTGGTTCTCTATCAAGTGCATCGCTATGTCTGGATGGGATCGAGCAACACTGTATTCAAACGGGCTGATTGCGTGGAGCAGCATCAATGGTTCTGCATGCAAGATTTCATCACCCAGCATATCGATCGCTGGTGCAGCAGTCTCTGACCACCACGGTGTACGAACTTGAACCCTATTAAGGTATTCATCCAACCATCCACTAGAACGTGGATCACGGCGCACAGGATCGATGTCCTTCGCTGTACGTGCCATCCAGTTGGGAACAAAGCTCGCGCCAAACGTCGTCGTCCAGCGTTTCACCTTATTTATCGCTGACTCGTTCGTAGCGGTACGGAAGTTCAGTAAGTCCTGCAGTTGTGATAACCCAGTAAAGAACGACCGATCCAAGTAATACTCGCTAATGCCAACCACTAACGCTTGGGCTATTTCTGCTTTTTCCGCCTCACCATGAGAATTCGCCATTAGCTCCATCGTAGTCGCCATTGACCCCAACATCTGACCAAATGGATCGAATCGGTTATAGGAGAGATACACCCCGTCTATATAAATCGAGTAGGGTTTGATACCTGCCGACTCCCATGCCTTGCGCTGGATGTAGTTGCGCGGACCTGCCCCTGTAATCAATGGTCTATGCACGGGGTTGCCAGCTTCATCTTCACCCATGTTCATCGTCAGCCCATAGGCTGCTGCTGCTGTCATCGACCCCAACGATAACCGGGCTATTGCCAGATCACGGGCTGCACCCCCTGCTTTAATGTCATTCCACACCGAGGGCATCGCCACTCCAAACGGTGATCGAGCAAGTCCATACTTCATTATGTTGACCGGGGTCCGTACGAATGGCAGGAACAATCGACCATAAGGCGTCTTCGACAACTGCAGCGCTAACTGACTACCTTTAGCAGCTACTTGTTTTCCAGAATAACCCGGATTGGTTAGATCATTCGTAAAGGTTTGATATCGAGAGAAGTTCATTGCACCGACATGAACCTCTTGTGTCGGCTCCGTCATCAACCTGCTTACTCGATTTACGAAAGTCTCTGACCCCGGCTCATGCCCTTCCTGTATAGCCTGTCGTACTGCCAGTGCTTTCAACTCCATCACGTAACCTGCAGCCTTAAACATTTCATCTTCTGCTTGCAGGAAACGACCCGGCAATCGAACGTACCATTTACCAAAGAAGTCCACTCCCTTGCCGAGCACCCCTTCTTCGTTTAAGCCGAGCTGGGCTGCAGCAAACGCTGGTTGTCTTGGCAACTGCCCACCCTTGATATGCGTGGGGTCCAGCATCTTGGTCGTGTCACCTTCCTGATGTTTTAACGCATCAGCACCTGCTCTCCACATAAAGCCGGGTGCTTCTAACAATGCGCTGCCGACCGCATTAGCCTCTGCAAACGTCACTCCATCTTTTGCGTTCGCGCCGAATATCGTGCTTATCTTTCGAACGATCGCTGCACCGTATCGTTCCAGTGAACCCAGCCCCACGTTCATAGTATTGCCACCCATGTTCATAAAATGGGTGCTTGGTGCAGACAGGAGTCCATTGATCCAGACTTCCATCAGAGCATTCCATCCACGTACGTGCCATGAACGTCTGGCTATTTTTGCTATCTGCGCCGGATCACCACCACTTCTAACGAACATCTTTGCCATCCGTTGGGTCATTTCCCTGCCACCCAAGTTCTCAACTATTTCTTCAAGGTCGAGTGTCGCAAGTTCGTTCGTACCCACGGGGATTTGCATGGCATTCAGTACACGACCTGCTTCTTTTACTGCTCCCTGTACCTGTCTCTGCAGTGCTACATAGTTGGCGATCTTCTTGCGGAATACCCACAGCTCATCTGCAGACGGTTTGGCTGTATTGTTGATACGCTCTGCATCGTCCATCAGCTCACCTGCTGCTTGCACCATTATCATCCGTGCTCGCGTCAGTTGTTCTGCATTCCATATCGAACTGGGTTTGCGACCGAGGATATCTTTAACCGACAGGTCGGTTCGCATGGGATCGGATGCTCTCGCTTTTGCTTCTGCATGTGTCAGCGGTCGTCTATATCTCTGTGACGCTCCCTCTACTGCCAGCGTACTGGTCCCATCTATCAACTGTTTGATGTCATCAGTGGTATGAATAGACGCCAGTCCGAAGTTCCTTGTGTCGGTTCTGGCAGGATCGATCAATCGACCGACCGCATTGTGTTGCAGCAGGTGCTCGGTATCTTCTGAAGTGGCAGCACCCACACGCTCTTTGAGCTTTCCTAAATCTTTATCACCGAGTAATGTGCTCAACTTCGGAAGTTTGCCAGCTACCTCGATTTCCTCACCCGTAAATACTTCGTCTTCTTGCGGGGTCAGAATGTCCGCTTCTTGACCTGGCACTGGAGTTTGCAGCTCGACCGCAGGTTCTTGCAGTACATCCATTTCGTCACTTGCTGCCATTACGCATACCTTTCATCGTCTTCAGAATCACCCATCGTTAAGGGGATCCCATCTTTAAGTGCTTCTCTCATTTCCGGCGTGATGTCGATGTACCAGACTTCTACATTACCCATCTGCTCTAACACGTTCTCTGCCTGTCCCTTCGTTTTATGAAGTGATGACCTTTCACCACCTTCCCACGTCCCGAATACCTGCCACTGACCATCAGGTGTTTCTTCAACGTGTCCACCTTGATGATCTATACGCGCTTTCTTAACCTTCACTCCGTACTGAGCGAGAAACTTTTTAACGAACTGAGGAATCCTGTTGTCGTATAAATCCCGGTGTCCTTTTGTACCGAGCACCACGTCCACCCCTTCATACGTAGTGGTCGGGTATTGAGCACGTGGGACGGTATATGGGTTGTCTGGTAGCTTCACATCCCTGATGACTTTCTCTGCCAGCTCCTCACCAAGCATGTCGTAAAGCTCATACTGCCTGACTGGTTCGTTTATCCTTTCAACGGTCCCGGCTTTATGTGCCGACGCATCGATCGTCATCTCGATTTTGTAATCCGGCTGCTTCGGTAACGGCGCTCCGTAAATGTCATACCCCGGTAGTCTGCTGGTGATCTCCGGTGTCGCTTTGACATCGCTGATTCGTATGATGGGTTCCTGCCCACTGTATCGATCACCCTGCATCATTCCCGTTGTCCATGAAATACGGGCGACGTTCTTGTCGTTTGTAAGCGCCTCTGTAATCAGTCGCTTGAACATGACTTCATGCCATGTCTTCTTGAACGGAGCATCGGGTACTTTACTGCCTTCGTGATATCCAACCTTCAGTGCTCGTACTCCACGGGCATACCGAGTATCCGGTTGCCCCTTCTTCGGTGGTGGTAATGCACTTTCTATTACTTCTTTTAGCGTTGCCTGTGCTTGCAGAACCATTGGGTGATACCTGCTGTACTTTCCACCTCGGTACAGCATTCGTCGCTCGAAACCGAGATAGTACAAATGCTTCATGTGTTCCGCACTGCCCATTATGGTTGGGTCACCACTGGTAACCGTAGCTCTACTTGTGCTTAGATAACTCTCCCCTTCCGGGCTTAGAGGAACACCTGTTTTACCCCCATATATATTTTCAAACTTATCTTCGATGGTGTTAAAGATTTCATCATTATCAAGATGTCCCTCGGATATATATCCGTAGTCGTAACCACGCTTGTGCCAGTCACTTTGAATCTCGTCGATGTGCATCGACCATACACCGTCAACGTAACGGTTCTCGATGCGAGCATGAGCGAAGTAGTTTTCTACTTGATCGTAGTGTGAGTGATCGAATGTTTGATGCCGTTGGTACCATACGTCAAACCACGGTTGAAGCGCCTGTTGCTCCTTTGGACCGCGAACATTGGCAAGCACTAACTCAACAAGCCCACCAACTTTATCTGAGTGCTTATATCTTATTGTGTCGTCATTAAGCACCTCGTCCATATCCGCTTGAGTCTGAGGTGATACGTGCTCCCTCGCTATTTGGAATATTTGCCTGACCGAATCCTTTACCTGTTTGTCATTGCTCTGCCAAGTCAGCAGGAGATTGCGTGGGTTATCCCCTTCATTAGTTACGGACGATATCGTCCATGATGGGAAGTAATGAGGATTAACCGTATCGGAATCACCCGAATCTAAAAACCCATGTTCGATAGCGTGTATGTGCGCAGCTTCTCTAGCGTCTTCGAGACTGTGAAAATAATCGTCCCCAACAGTCCTTCCGTCCGGGTCCTTTACTTGCCAACCGTGGTCATCGCTCCCGATTATGAAAAAGTCCTGCTCGTTGGTGGCTGACATATAAGGACTGTTCGCATAGTTTTGCTCTGCTATCTCGTCTGCCCACTTTGAAATATGGTGCTCGATCATGTCTCGATAAACCTGCGTCCCTTCTTCTACTGCCAAACCCGTTCGACTGTTTGTCCACCACCCACCTTCCCTTACGATGTAATCGTGTATCGAGTCCTTATTCCAAGCGTCCTGATCGATGAATTCATTTTTGTCGTCATCAAACTCATCCCAAAACGAATCGATCACTTGTTCTTTTTGGAATTCAACCTCGTCAGTTTTCCACTCGCCCACCTCGACTTCTAAATCCCAGTCACTCCAATCTTCTTCTGATTTCGGTACGCCTTCGTACCTTGTCTCATCTATGTTGACGCGATGTGTATCAATGAAGTTCAGAATCTCCTCTCGACTAAATGTCCGCTTGGAATCCAGAAACGCATCCAGTCTCATCTCCTGTGCATCCGCCATTGGACGGATACCGAGCTTTGGTTTGTCTGTGTCGGTTCCTGTGGTTAGAACCTTCATCCAGTAGCCCTTGTCTCCACGCTCCTGATCTGACAACTCAACCACTCGACGAGCTGGACTGTAGAAATTAAGGTGGTCTACCAGATACGGTGATATGCGCTGCGTCTTCTTAACGCTACTGGGATCAAGGATTCGGTACACTGTATCAACCACTTCGTTTTCTGGTACTCCTTGCCGATGTACCAGTAGATCGACATTACGTTTGCGTAACATTTGCATGAGGTCGTCGTCGTCACCAATCTCAGCCCAAGTGACCGCACCTGTTCCATAGCGATCTGTCAGCGCCTCTACTTCTATTGGGTTGAACTCAAACCTTGCAGCAAGCTGATCGATTGATACGGTGTTGTCATCAAATATCGCAGGGTTGCTCGCTTCGACATCGAGCTTCCATACCTGTGGTGTTGGGTCTGAAGGCTCACCAAGACCGGACGTAGACTTGCCTGTTGCATATATATGCGCCAACATGCTGCTGTCTGTTGCTGACAGGGTGTTGTCGATTGCTGTCTCCAATGGCGGAATATCTTTACCCCACGTGCCACGGAATAACTCAAAGACGTTCTTGATCCCAGTCTCTACGGCATCGCCTATAGGTCGAATGATGGGAGTCAGTGCGCTCATTTTATTGGCTCCAACGGCAGCATCCTTTTCACATCCGAATAGTCCGCACCTAACTTATCAATACCCCAACCTAACCCGAAACCAGCAACCATACCTGTTGCTGTATCAGCCCCTATAGTCACCGCATCCATCTGACGATCTTCGGCTTCTGCGTCCACTCGCTCTCTACCTGCAGACAGTCCACCTTCGTACGCGCCACCCTCGATCGCACCGATCGTACGATTTGTTTTATCTCGCATTGCCTGTTGCGATCGCATAATGATGTCTCGTAACCGACCCTTAACGACGTGCGCGGTTAATCCTCGGGATGCAAACTTAGCCAGCATGCTGAATCCCAAACCGATCGCTATCTCCGGCAGGATCATCGGTAGACCACGGGCAAACTGCTTTGCAGTTGTGGGTGTTGCGTCATATAGCGAGATCGCATCGTAGAAATGTTTGACCGCTTCATACGGTGCATCCTTCAGCCGTGACATATCCCATAACATCTTGGGCAATGACAGGTTAAATGCTTGCATCTGCAACACCAACCAATCTGTTTTGCCCCGGATGTCACCGTCTTTCAGATTACCGACCCCATCGAAGTGGTCGTACAGGTAACGTGCTGCCGATTGAAATGTCGGATCGTCGTGTAGCTGCGCCTCTGTTAATGCTTGTGGTTCGTCCGGTTCCGCCTTCTGCGCACGTGATGCTGCTATGTCATGCACTTCATTAAATGGTTGGCGATACTGGCTAAAGTCATCGACCTGTGGCGCTGGTTGATACGCTTCCAGCATAATTTGTCTTAAATCACTCATCATCGAGTCTCGGTGTATTGACATCGATCCATTGCGATAGACCTCTTGATGGACCCTCGAAGGTCCCCATCTCTGTTTGGAATTGACCCATCGCTCTCATCATCAACTGGATGGTTTCTATTCGACGCAGCTTTTCCAGAGACTCCTGATACCAGCTCATCACCGTATTGCTGTCAGCACCTTCGGGTAAACTGTTTATCCTTCGGTTCTTTTCTTCTTCTAATGCGCCTCTACTGCCACCCACGTTGATAGCATCGATTGATAACGGTCCTTTTGGTTGTATCGCCATTGACGATTGTTCAGCTTGTTTAAGGTTGTCATCCACCATCCACTTCTCAGTACCAACTGAACTCATAATCAATACTTTGGCTGCATCAATCAGGTTTGCATCGGGTTCCGAAACGTGAATACCCTGTAACGTCGTCATCGCTGCAGCTAATCGCGCTCGCTGCTCCGCTCCATAATCGCTATTGACCAGCTCCTCCAGACCACCCACCACGCTACCGATCTCCATGATCTGCAACATATCGGTGGCTGCTTGGAACTCTCTCGACCGTCTGCTGTTGATCTTGCTGTTGAGTGCAGCCAGATGACCGTTATAGGTATTAAGGTCGAGGTTTCCATCTGCAAACTGTTGGACAATAATGCGAGTGATGTATGCGTCGTTTGTTCCATCGAGTCCTGCCTGTCGCATAACCAGATGACCGATGTCTGCTGATATCTTCCTATCGGTCACGCCTGTTCTTTCGTAGCCCTGTAGTACAGTTATCAGATCGTCGTACCAATCCCCGTACTTTTCTCTTGCACCGGGTTCGGTTATCTTCTTGCGCAATAGCGTAGCTGGATCACCCTCTGGTTCCGTCAGAGTTTGCAGCACATCCATATATCGATCTTGCTGTTTCGCTTCGATGATCTTATCGAACCGACCCTCGATCTTTGTTATAAGGTCGCTTAACTTCTGCCTTGCACCTTCGGGTACTTTGTAGTCAATGATGTCGTGTTCCAGCACACCACTTACCTTTGCTGTGTTCCTGTCTTTGTACCGCTCCCCAGTTTGTTTATCAACGACGCCATTCACTATCGCTTTAACATTGACAATCATGTCATCGAAATCATCAGGGGTTATGTCTATGTCTGGATCACCCATCATTATTTCCAGATCTAGCACCTGACCTTCGACAAATTCATAGTTCACTCGCCTGACACCCTTGTCGTACATCGCATACATCTTTGCTGGGTCCAGACCATCATTAACTCCAGCGACGTACATGTCGTACATCACGCCAACGTCGTTAGTTAAAGCGAACGATTCCTGCGCTCTCATCGTTGCAAGCTCGACTTTCTCGCTCTGCTGATGAGTAAATATTTTTTCCTTTAATGATTTATCGAGCGTCGCTCTACGTGGGGAAAAGATGTTAATAGCACGTTTGTCATACAACATGTCTCCCAACAGTTCGTTGTAAATTTCTTTAGATTTCCCATCGAACCGTTCATGCAGATTTTCCCACGCCCGTGTTTCGGTATAACCCAGCTCACTATCAGGATCTTCAGTACGCACAATCGTCGAGCCATTGACGATCTCATTAGCAAGCCAGTTGCTAGTTTGTTGCTGGTAACTATGGAATGCAGCCTCGGCGTTGTACTTGTTATTAACCAAATCAATCTTGTCTTGCAAAATACGAGCGTCGCTCTCACGCTTCTCGGCTGCACTCGCACCTATCTGTGCTGCTCTGGTGAATGACGAGAATGCCTGTGCTGTAGCAGAGTCTCTTGCACGTGCATGTGCAGCGATTTGGTCGCTGGTTACTTCGGGGATATACCGTTCTTGTGGTGCATCCATTGTCATCGGCATGCGCTGCTGTCCTGCAGTCGCATCACGCATCCGGTAATTCGGTGTTGCACCCGGCGTCCACGTTGGTAGCTTTATACCCATCCATTAGCCCCAGTGTTTCGCAGCGAAACCAACTGCATCACCGATACCAGAGTACAGTGCTGCTGATCCTTGCGCTCTTAATGTCATAGCATTCATTTCTGCACCCCTTCTCATGGATGCAGCCCGTGCTACCGCTTCGTTATAGACGACCTCGCTATTTATCTTTTCGTTATACAAGGTCATGTCCGCCCGTTGCCTTGCGTCTTTCAATGTCATCAGTGATCGCATTGATTCATCTGCCAGGTATCCCATCGCAGATAATCTTTCAGTACCGACAACAAACTTCCGTTCCATATTTGCTTGTGCCACTTGTGATATCTGGTACTGCAACGGCGATCCCTCATTCACACTGATGCCGGAGCTTGCAGTCCTTGCTCGTATCTCTCCACCAAGCATCTTGACTTGCGATTGAAGTACCTGATCTGTGCGAGCTGTCTTTATACCCATCAACGCATAGTTACGACCTGCTGCGTCGAGTCCGGCTTTCGCGTTCGTATAACCTGTATTCAGTATTGCGCTTGCGGTGTGATTCGCAGCGTGTTTAGATAGCTTGCGATTCTTTCGCGTCAGCTCCATCAGGTCGGCTGCGTTCTCTCCGCCTATCTTCTTGGCTTCCGCTGCCTGTTTCTTTAGATCGCTCGATCGCTTCATACCACCGATCAAGCTGAGTCCTGCACCTATTAGATTCCACATGTTATGCGCTCACTGTCATCTGTCCGAAGATCGCAAGCACATGCAACGGCAGGGGCAAGTCCTGCTCAATTGTGATCTTTCCGTTGTCATTGTTGCCTAAGTTGTAGTGCTGGGAATCGCCAGTCGTCAGCGGTTCCGGTGCATTCATTGGTGAACTCGGACTACGATCAGCAGGTCGTATCCCATTCACTTTGGGTAGCGCTGACTCATGCAGTCGTAACTTACATTGCACCCATCGCTTCGGTAATCCTTGCGACGACCCCGAAGGAATACCACCCTCGTATTCAACTGGAGTCACTGTTGGTGTGAATGGCAAACCGAGCTTGACTGTGCTCGCTGCGTAATCAAGCGTGACCGCTCCGCTCGATACTGCCTTTTGTGGATGCACTGCGTTATCCGCTAGGATGTTCAGCGTTTTTCCTTCAAGATGTGACAGCCCACTTATAGCTGTTGCTGCACTACCTTGATAGGTAAGTTGCGAGTCCATGTAGCTGCTCGAATCTAAATACTCTATGTATCGTTTCTCTGTTCCGTTAATCGTTCGCTTAACAACGAACCACGTCTCGTCTTTATCATCCTTCGGTATGGTTGCTACTGACTTCACCTGACCATCCATCGGATGTCTTGCCCAACCCACTCCTTCGAACCCGGAGTCTGCTAACGATGGGTCGTATGTCATCGATAACAACACACCGTCATTGCGAACGCACCACATCACCGAGTCAGGGATTTGTGCGTATGTAATATCGACCACACCACCCAACGTGATGTGCTCGGACAACCAAGCTAGGTTGATAGAGTCATAGATTTCCACCGCTGCATTTACATTCAGAGAGAACGTGCGCACCTGCCGTCCCGATCCCTGCACAAAGATGACCTTGCTGCCGAGATACTGTGGCTGTATATGCCGGGATCCGTACGAGCTTTGTCGCGTGATATCAGGTAGTGAGCTTTGCGAGATATAAGAGTTTGGTGCGAGTCTGTGTTCGTTTGCTGTCGTCCCGATAAACAATACTTCGGCAGGTGCTAACCACTGAATCGTATCTTTTGTGTACGATGCCAGTGTGTATGCTACTGGGTCATCCGGGTTTGGGGTCCCCGGTATCGTAAAGTTTTCAAAGTCACCAACCTTTGAACCCCATAACGTATTGGGTGACGATACCGTGCCACCTAACCATAACCTCTGTTCGAAGAACGCTACCGTGCGTGGGAAACCATCAGCATGATTATCTGCGTTGCCATTCCACGGTGTTCCAGCTAATGATGGTTGCGATATCGCCCATGTCGTCGCTCCTGTATGCGTCAGCTTTCGCGGATTGTATTTGTCATGCACCATGTACATGATGTCGTTGGCTTGCGCGAAATGGATATCCCATATATCCGCTTGTTCCCACGGTGTCGCAACCTCAACCGGATTTCCGCCTGACTGTATCCGCGCATTGTTTGTATAGAAGCGCATGTATAGATGACCCACTTCCAATATGTAACTCTCGTTACGTGAGATATTGAACGGGATAAGCCGTGTGCTTTTCGCACTGTCTTTAACTTCCGCTACAAATATCGAGCCGGGTCGTCGTTTGAACCCACCATGCGACTCTGGCATGCAGTTGCTCATCGTCTTGCATGACGCTGCATACTGTTGGGTAGACACTCGACCGAGTAGAAGTGGTGACACTTCCCCGGTAGCGAATGACTCGATGATCGGTTGGATTCTCACTTGCGCAGTAGCTCTAGCCTTTGCGATTGCAATATGGTGCTACTGCCTTCGATAGCTGACGCCTCATACGCATCACCGATACGCAGGATGAATAACTCATACATCTGCTGCATCAATGTATTCGAACCAACCAACGGGTACGCTGCGTCTGCAGCTAGTCGAGCTGCTACAGCATCACGCATTAACGAATCGAATTTAGACGCATCTATGCGCCCTATGTAGGTGATCTTGCAGATCGCTAGATCGGTATAAATAAAGTCTCCATATCTATCCCACTTGTCCTCTGTATCTGCATCCTTGACATCAACGACTCTCAGACATAACGGGTCCGTCGGTAATCGATATGAATAATCCCATCCATACTCTGGCGCTGTGGCTGATTGAGCGAGTTCTGCTTGTACTCTCGCTACCTTCCACGGATAACTTCGAAGGACTGCATCGACCGTGCGTTGATATAACTGGTTCATCACCTTCGCCTCATTCGAGTCGTCGGTGAGGGATGTGATTCGAGTAGCGCCGAGAAAGGTTAGCGCATCATTTGCGACATCAACACTGCTCGCCATGTTCTACCTCTGTGGTTTAGGGCAGGGGCTACTGCCCCTACCCTTCACCAGTTAGTACCTTAGTACGTTACTTGAACCTCAACGACCTTTTCTTCTTCGATACGAATTGCTCCGCCTGTGAAGGCAAGGTACACCTGAGTCGCATACGACTTATCAGAGCGATCTTCAATACGGGTCGTTACTTCAGCCCCGATTGCAAGACCGATACCGGAAGTTGCATACGCTAGGCACTGACGATAGTCTGGTGTGCCTGATGTGACCAAACCTAACTGCTGTGAACGTACAAATTTGAAGCCAGCAAAATCCGATAGCTCACCTTTAGCCAAGGCTTTGACGGTGTTGTAATCGGAACTTTTTACTTCAGTAGTGTTCAACAGAGTTGTCAGCTCGGCTGCAGAAACAACGAACGTCAGTTGCTCGTTCTCCTCATCGATATCATTGGCGAGGAGAATTTCACGTGCGTCCAGAATCTTCGCAACAGTCAAACCAGCAGAACCGTGTACTACCTTTTGCCCTGCTGGTAAGGCGATGTTATTTCCGTCGCCGTCTTTGGAGTTTCCAGTCGCATTTTCAATGATTAACGAGTCCCACTGCCTACCCATAGCCCATGCACCAGTCTTGGTGTACTCGGACTGTGGAGAGATTAGCATTCTGATCTTGTCCTCTTGGTCGATCAGGTCTGCCCAGTGGTAGTCTGTCATTTCTACGACACGCCTTGAGTGCGGTACATCAAGCACAGGAGTGTTGGTATGACGAGTCGTCTTGGCGACGGCTGCCATAGTTCCGATCCGCTCATAATTGTGCTTCTTGCCAGTCACAGTTTCTGAACGAACCGTAGATCGAAGACGCGATCCTCGCTGTTGAGCAAGGTGTATTACATTAGCCTTGAATTGTTCTACAAAGGCTTTTTCGATGGTGTTAGCCATTAGGGTACTCTCCCGTAAGTTGTTAAAAAAACTTCGGTTGAGCTACCCGTAATCGGACCCTTCCTGCCTTTAACGTCCGGGTAGACGGACAGTACGTTGTCAGCGTGACAGACCTTTAACGGTTACCTGTCGTGTGTTGCTTAATATCTCGTCACGTTAATGAATGCAACTACTGCTCTGGATGTGCTATCTGCATAAGTTTCGCTACATGTTGCACACGATTCATGTGATTAGGATGCGCTTGATCGTGATACGCATCAGTCATGTCACCAATGATTGCTGCTGCTCGTTCTGCTGCTTCGGATGGCACGATACCAAATACGTTAGCGCCATCTGTTGCTGCAATTGTTTTCTCTCCTAACATGCTACCGATCTCCGCAAGCATCTTGATAATGAGTGGGTGATCCCCGATACCTGGCTGATTAACTAACTCGCTAAACTTGCCGTCTGCTTTGATACGTTTATCCATGTAATCCGCAGCCTGATGCGCTTCTCGCCCCTTCTTCTCGAACGCTGCACCCCATTCAGTCTGCAGATCAGACATCATGTCCATGATCTGAGACTGTCGTTGCTCGTTGGTTTCGGATTCCGCTTTATTAAGGGATTCGTGTAGCGCTTTCGCTTGCTTGTCAGTCAACCCATTCTCATGCGCCAGTTGTGCATAGGTTGCATCATCTATCCCGTAACCACTGGGGTTTTCCGGTCGTCCTAGCTTGTCATAGAGCGCATTCCATCCAGCAGAATCGTCGCTACCCGGCAGCATTGCCATGCCCGGTACACCCTTGAGTTTGTCTTTGAACTGGTCCCACTGCCCATCGCCAGCATCATCAGTCGGTATCCTGATGCTGCGACCTATATATCTCTGCGCATCGTCGTATGACTTCGCCAATGTCTGCACATCGGGTATGTCCTGTAGCGTTTCCAGCGTACGCACTTCTTCGGGAAGTGCATCTCTCCAACTTTCATCAGCCATTACTGTCCTCGTTCGTAAGATTTATCAGGAGTTGCACTGCATGTGATGTACCTAACTTGTATGCAGTGTCATGCGTATCACCCCTTACGTAGCAATTGCGATCAATAAACGTCGCCTTTAACTCCGCAAGTAAGTCTTGTCCTGCTTGAGTTCGAAACGTGAGCTGCGCTAACTCACGTAACTTGTCACTGTCTGACACCCTGACCCTGTGCCTCAAGCATCATCTGCATCTGCGCTTGCTGCTGCTGCGCCTCTGCTCGTTGTTGTCGCTGCTGTTCTATCTCATCTTCACCTTTGCGTACGTCTGCTGGCACTCCGTGTCGATCTGCCAGCTTGTACGCCACTGCATCGAAGTCGATCACATCAAGCACTTCGGGGTTGAGCTGCGCCATTGCAGTCAAAGCACCTACCCATTGCTCGATCGCCTGTACGTCACCCATCTTCTGAGCACGTGCCAACGGTGACACGTACTCGACATCAAGGTCAGATCCTGCTGCTTCCACTAATATGTCTGGTGGTGGCAGGAATTGCTGTGTCCGGTACATGATGTAGAACATACGCTCGACCATTGGTGTTAATAACTCGGACTGCAAGCGACCCAGTGTTGCACCCAGTAATCGCTGCATTGATTCGTAACGTATAGTGACCTCGGTTGCTGTTGCATTCGGTCGATCCGGTAGCTGTAACTGATCGGTATAGAACATATTGCGTATCGATTGACGCAGCTCCTCGCTCTTGATTTGCGATACGTCCCATCGAGTACCGTGTTCCAATACCTTTAGCTCGTTGATGTCTCTTACGATTGTCAATCCACCCGGTTCCAGATGCAGGTTATTCAAGATCGCATTGCGACCAGCCATGTATGGTGGATCTATAGACTTCTCCCAGCCCGTAAGCTCTAGTCGCTTTGCCTCATTTAATGTAACGATGTCCGCCCTTGCTATAAGACCGGGAGAAAACCCCCACGCTTCGCCGGATGTCTTCGACCAGCGTGGTATGAAATAAGGTAGCTCGTAATATCCGCCTTCCTCGACGACCATCCTGTCAGGTATGCAGATGTATTTCTCAATAAACGGTCTATCTTCTGGCATTGCCACATTACCTGCAGCGTAACCACCCTTATCATCTGCTGGCGATACGCAATGCAGAAACTCAAACCTCTTGTCTGGCGACTTCTCAAGTGCTGCCATTACCTTTGGCATATCCGCATTCATCCAGCGAGTTGCTGCTGCACGTGCGGTCAGTTCGAACTTGCGATATACCGTATCGACCATACCTTCTGCCGACTCACTGATACACACGTTCGATAGATGAACCGTATCGAATCTGAAACCACCCCACGCTGACGCATCAGGATCACCTTCTTCCAAGAATAAGCAGCCTGTACCGAACGCGCCCAAGTCTAGATATAGTTCGTTGACTTCGGTATTGAAGTTGCTGTCTGCCAGCGCATCGAACATCCGATCGGTGCTATCTTCCAGCCACTCTGCTGCCTCGTCTGATTCGTTCAGCATATCATCACGAAAGCGAAGCGAGAACCACGGGGACGATGGTGATGTCAGTGCAGTGTGTAAGCTCGCAGCCAATAATGAATTAGCATGCACTGCAGTCGAGTCATACAGTTTGTTTGTTCGTGATCGATCACCCTTCGTACGCTTGGTGATAAAGTCGGCACGGTTAGGCATAACATACAACGCCACGTCTTCCCAATCCCGATCCCAGTTCGCACGATCGCCTTTCAACGACTCATAGCGTTTTAGGATTTGATCTACATTACCTTGTGCCATGTGTTATGTCCTTATGTGTTTGCGTCCCACGCATATTTGTATACCCAGTTCGTAATACCAGCACTGCGAGCCATTGCTGCGTTCGCATACGTCCTGCCCGATTGTGGGTCTACGACTGCATACCCTGACGCTGGTGCTCGCGTTGCTAAGTTGAACAACGAGGACTTGTACAAGTCATCATCGGTTAGCTGTGTCTTCACCTTGCGTGTGTCTTCCAACCCATATAGCCCTGATGCTGTATCAACCTCCGGTACAGCGGGATCTGGATCGCCCTGTAATAACTGCATCAACGACTCGACTTGTGCTTGGTAGGATGACTCAATCTTACTGATCGCTTGCTGCAACATTTGCGATGTGGTGTCTACTTTGTCTTCGGTTTTCGTTTCCGTTACTGGAGCCTTATCCTCTTTCTTTGGTTCTTGTTGAACCGTCTTACCTACGGGATCGAAGTCAGGAAGGATTAGGTGGAAGTCCTGCATGCCTCGTTCTTTATACTTGAATACCCACTTATCTGGATCGCTACCTGCGTCCATCTTCGTAGCCCAGCCAAACACTTTGTCTCCACCCGGTACAGTCACGCGCATCGGGACTCTCTGCCAATTCGTTATCCCCCCGCCCCCACCACCAAAAATGCCCCCTTGCTTCCACGTGCCAGTCTTAACTGGACCCGTTGCTTCATAGCTATAGGAACCGCCTTGACCGTGCGGTGATTGACTTGTCCACCGAGAAAACTGTGGATCGCTTATCTTCCCACTCAGCTTAGTCACTACCTTGCTGCTGCCCCCACCCCCAGTATTGCTCGACCCTACTTGACCGATACTCCGCTTCTCGCGTCTACCGTGTGACTCGTAGTGCCACCTGCCATAGTCTTCTATCTTTGGGTAAACCGTCTTACCTGTTTTCTTATAGTCAGCAAGTAAGTCACTGTACTTGTGTACGTATGATGTGTAGTCGAGTGCCATGTTCGATATCCTCTAAGCTGCTTTGATTACCTGCGGGATGCGTTCTTCATAGCGTCCCTGATCCACATTAAATAAACGCGTAGCTACATACTGCAGTGCATCCATCGGATGACTGAATGCGTCCTTATCTGGTTTGTCTGTGTATCTCTCACCCGATACCTGCAGTCGTCGGTACTTGTATCCACCACGGAACGCCTTACGTATCGTCTTCGCCCGTGGGTGAATTAAGATGGACGGTGCTCCATCAACCATCCGATTGAATCGTGAACGCACCGCATCCAATCTTCGTTCGACGTTCTGTTCACCTGCCTCGATGTCGATGCCCTGTCCCTGCAGTATCTGAAAGCATGTCTTCTCGTCTGCTTCTCCGGGCGTTCTGCCAGCAGGATCCCCGTAATCCCCATCAATAAGTGTGTCGGGATACGTGACGTTGGTATGCTGAATGACCTGCTCACCCATAGCTCTCGCACCCATTCGAGTAGCGATCACCTCATCGAAGATACGCCACTGTCCATTGGGCATTAGCTGCGTGAACACGCATGCTGGTGATAAGCCAAAGTCCCAGCCACGGTAGATGGGCAAACCTTTTACGACCTCGAACTCTTTGCAATGCACATGATCCGAATACTCAGGGAAGACTGGCTTACCCTCTTTAACAAACCCGTACTCACCATCGATGTACACCTTGATGAAGTCGTCACCCTTACCTGCTGCTAGGTTCTTGTAATAATCCGGCGGAAGGTTAGGCAGGTTCTCTGCTTCCTCACTACGACCTGATGGTTGCTTGAAGATCGCTGCGTTATCTGGTCGTTCTTCTTCGAACATGCGGTATATCCAATGGTCATCATCAGGTGGATTGCTATCACCTATGACGCCGAACCACGTGGATCCTTCCTCACGAAACGATGGGAACCGACCGACCCTACCTTGCAGTGCATCCCATATCTGCCTCGGCACTTCACGTGCCTCATTCACCCATGCACCTGTCAGCTCAAGCGACAGCAGGTTGCTCACCTGATCCGGTCGATCGAGCGCACGGAACAACAGCTCACACTCGACTGTCGTGTCGTCTTCGAGCATCCACTGCATTGAATAGTTGTGGTTCATCTCGGAGTATCGTCCCCAGTCTGGAGTGGGATACCAGTCCAAGACAGTCCGTATAGTGGTGTCCCGCAATTGCGGATACGAGTTTCGTATGATTGCCCACCGGGTTCGTCGCACTCCCATGTTATTCGGGAGCTGGTTACAGGCACGACGTACAATCTCTTGAACACACCCACTGGATTTTCCAGAACCAAATGCTCCGAGGAGCATCCGCTGAAAGCTGTCAGCATTCCAGAACTTTCGTATGGTTGGAACATGTTTGCTGCTGTACTCCATATCAGTCGTCGCGTATCACTACCATCGGTATCACAGCAGCAGCATCACCACTGTGCTCCACAGCCTTTCGCTTTGGCGCTACGTACTGCGCCAGCTCCTTCAACATCTGCGCTCGCAACGGCAAGTCAACTGACTCGTCGCTTGCTATCTGTGCCATGCCCTCGATCGGGTCGCAGCCCAGCTCACGCAGCTTGTCTACTACTTCCTGCGTCCGCTTGTTTGGCGTCCCCTTTGAGCGTCCGCCCGTCTTTTGCTTTGGCACTATTTTTCTCTACTTTAGATAAATGGGAGCTGACGATCGCAATGCTTGCCAGTAATTCATTCGGCTTAACCCACACTGCAATCGACCCGTCATTCACTACAGTTAAAACAATCTCTCCTTCTTCACCGGGTGAGATAGTCATCGGTAAGCATCGTACTCTTGCCTCTGTAGAGATAGGATTAACGATAGCAACAGCCCCCCCAGGTATCGAAACGGACACTCCGGTTCGCACCATTGCTTCGTTACCATCATTCAGAATGAATACGTCTTGTATCTCTGCGCTATATAGATAGTTCACCTCTTTGCCGGATGAGGGTGTATCGATTCCCTCAACAGTTGTGCTAAAAATCATGGAGCGTTCATACCTCGTCACGTTGTTGATGTCCATTGCCCTTGCTTACGCTTGCGATGCTCTCGCATTCGTTGTGCATGGCATTCCTTACACCTTCTCGCATATCCGCCAGCTTGCTCACGAACAAACTGACTGATGTGTTTTGTTTTCTCGCAGATTGCGCACTGTTTAGTTCGGTCTTTCATCCATGTCTTCACGAACGATGGTGAACCAGTCGTTCATATCCATGTCAATTGCGAAGTGCTTTGCGAAATTTAAGACTGAGCACACACAGATACGTGCTCTCCACTCTCGTCTATCGAGTCGATACAACAAGGCTGGCTTGAGTTCTGCTAGTGCTGCTTGTGCTGCTGTCTGTGTCCACCAGTCATTGCTGTACTGTTTCTGGCGTTTGACTTCGATTGCCCAACCATTTAATCCGAGTATGTCGTAGCCACCCCTCGCTGTTTGCTCAAGGTTGCGACGTGCCTCGATGCCCAGCTCTCTGGCAATAGCTTGGCAAACTTCCAGCTCACCAGCTTTACCCTTGCGTCTGGAATTTATTGGCGAAGTTTGTCCTGTACTGCAGACTGCAGCCGAACACGGTACGCACCAAATGTCTCACCGACTTTGGCTGCAGGTAGTTGATGGGAACGAGCGAAGTTGTCTAGCTTCTGATCGTCCATAGGTAGGGTTGCCCATACTGGTGCGCTGCCATTCATCTTGCGCTCACCGATCTTGGGTTCTCGGCGGATCCAGTTACGCCACACGGCGAACCAGTCTCGTTTAGTTCCACGTGATCCAGCTACTGATATCCAGTAGTCCTTGAACGTGTCTGCTACTGTCTTCAGATGTAAATCGGGGCGTTCTTCTTTAGCCCATTGCGCCCATTCTTTAGGTAATTTCCAATCATCAGGTAAGCGAGTGCCTACTCTCTTAGTATTACCGTTTATATATTCTGTTTCTTTCATGTGATCCTGCGTCACATGGGTATGTGATCCTACGTCACCACCTATGTGATCTTGCGTCACATACCCCCCTGCTCCTTTACCGAGCACGATGTAGGAGTTCGCTCGCTTGCCACCCTTGTCATGGAACTGTGGTGTGATCGCAAGGTGTCCGTCCTCGACCAGTCTCTGGCAGATTCGGTTCACGCTTTCACGTGTCAGTCCGCTGCGCTCTGCCAGATACCGCTGACTCGGAACGCATAGCTTGGTGTGATCGTTGCTACAGTTCGCTATCAATATTAGGATTAGCTTATCTGTAGGCTTCATACCATCCGCTTTAATTGCGACATCAATAAGCCCAACACTCATCGCCATGTCTCACTGGATGCTTCCAAAGAACCTGCCCCTTTCGGGGCAGGAATAACTACTTTGGAGGAGGATGAAGACGGAGGATAAATATCCGGGCGCAGATCATGTCTGCTAACCCCGGTGGCTTGCTCGATAGCGAGCACGAATTCGGCTGGAACCTTCGCGTCTCGATTGATCCAGTTCCAGACTCGACCTTGCCCAACACCGAGCTTCCTTGCTAGTGCCGTCTGACCACCAGCAGCTTGTACTGCATTCTTGATTGCTGTCATGGATGCGAAGGATACCACCGTAGTGGTATTCCAGCAACCACCAGATACCACCACATAATTACCACTTAATACCACGGCTGTGGTAATCTAGGGGTTCACATCAACAACACCTGTTAGCTAACAGGAGCGAGTATTTTTAGATATGAATGCGACAACAGTAGAAGGGATATTGATTCATCCCAATGGTATAGGTCGAGGTCGCAAGTCCTTTAGGTTTACCAAAAGGAAAAGCGACATGCTGATACCACGAAAGAATCTTATCGCTAGTCACTGTGGCGAACCTCAATGGAGCGACCATTTGAACTCTGCCAAAGAGTTCCATCGAGTGCTGCGAAAAATCGCCAGCGCTTTAAGTCATTCTGTTGATAACTTTCTGGACATCAACTTCATAACCCAACAACAAACACACAGCACCCGGAAAATTAACGGCAAAGGGGGACCGTCATGCACGACATCTACATAAACGATCTAAGACAAACACAAAGCAGGAGAATAAAACGCAATGGCTTTAGGAAACAGAGTCAAAGAGGCTCGCCTACTACGGGGCATTGGTCAGGTGGATTTGGCTAAGTGCGCCGGGGTTGGGCAGACTGCTATCTCTGCACTTGAGCAACGAGACAGTGAAACAAGCAAGTTCACGCAACAGATCGCTAAGTGTTTGGGTGTTAATCCTGACTGGCTTGCCACCGGGAAAGGTGAACCAGACTACAACAACGCTTTCATGGTTCAGCAAGTGCCGTTGATTAGTTGGGTACAAGCTGGCGAATGGAGTGAAGCAACTGATCCGTATGTTGTTGGCGATGCTGAAACGTGGATCCCTTATGCAGTAACAACACGCAAGGATAACAACGTGACAGGTTCCGATCGAATGTTTGCACTCCGGGTTTCGGGTGTCAGCATGGAGCCGACCTTCAATGAAGGGGACATCATCATTGTTGACCCCGATCAAAACCCATCACACGGCAGCTTCGTCGTAGTACGTCTCGACGACGATAATGTTGCCACCTTCAAACAGCTTATCATCGAGAACGATAAGCGATACTTAAAGGCATTGAATCCTATTTGGGTTCCGCAGTTGCAGCCAATCAATGGCAACGCCACCTTGGTGGGTGTGGTTGTCAGCCGACAGACAAGCTACTGAGTGCCAGGTCCCCCCATTTTGGGGGGTCCTTAACTCACTGATATCACTGTAGTAATATCCTAGTTACCACCTGTGTTGACTACTCATACCACTCCCGTGGTAAAATAACACCTGTCATTAACACATGGGTCATATAGGAGAAGACTAATATGGATACCCCACTCGTTGTGAGTTGGCACACTGACTACGGTTATCAGTCAGCGATCGTGTTTGATGTTGGGTCGAAGTACATCCACCTGATGCCGTTGGAGAATCGCCCACTCAGGACACGCAAACTTCCAATCAACGATCGTCGCTATCTGAAACCGTTGTCCTACAAAGGGAAGCAGTACCCAGTAGCAAGGGCGAAGCGTCACTTCAAGAAGCATGCCGATACCTTCGGCATAACCAAGAGTGCCAAGAAGGTACTCACCTCAATGTAAGGGGCGGATATATGAACATGAATATCCGAACGCCTTACCACTCCAAGTGGGTTGCACTTGAGAAGAAGGTAACCGCCGACAACGTAGTCCGAGACACAGTGAGTGAGAACCTGACTCAGATTATGGATGAGGTTTTCAGAACCGCACTGCAGGACGTTCAGTCCGAGGAGTACCAGAAGGCAGCACGTAGTGCGTGGGGTTTGTTCGATGCTCGTTATCACCAAGCATTAGAGCTAATCCCATTTCACCCGAAGTGCCGGGGCGCAACCAAACGATGGTTCGCACAGCACGGGATATCTCAGTGAGGGATATCGATGGTTCGAATGAAGGCATCACTGTCGTTACTGCAAAGGTTGTCAAGGAACTGCATGAACGACTTGATGTTTTCTTGGGCAGTCAGCCGATGGGACTGGATGTTGAAGTCGCTCCCATTCGGTACAACAAATCAACGATCGTAGCAACGCTCACTTTCAAAGTGCGCAAGGAGAAGAAACAATGATCGATACTTCAGAGGTACAACTTTCAATCTCTACCAGCAGTGTTCTCAATCATTTCAGTGAGGCGTTTGTGAAAGCGCAATCCGAGTTCACTGATCCAGTCAAGAACACTAAGGGATTCAACTATAAGTACGCTGAGCTTGACCAGATTCTTGGGATAGTTCGCCCGATCCTGACCACTCATGGGATCAGCATCATCCAGATGGTCGTCGGTGGCGACGATCTGCACATCCGCATCGCCACCCGGTTGCTGCATACCAGTGGTGAATGGTTGCAGTCGATTCTTGCCATGCCGATTGAGCAGCGGAAGGGTATGTCTGTTGCCCAGTGTCTTGGTTCGAGCGTGACATACGGTCGTCGCTACGCACTGCAGTCTATCTGTGGCATCGCTGCCGAAGAAGACACCGATGCAGCGCCCGATCGCAAGTCCGGCAATGGTGCGGACAAGATCAAGAAGGATGACGTGACCGAGCTTCAGGCATTGATAGATGCCAGTGGTGCTGATGCTGATGCCTTCCTGTTGCACTTCCATGTTAAAGAGTTGAAGGAACTGCCAGCAACACAGGTTGCTCGCGCCCGGTCTGCCCTCAATAAAAAGATGGAGAGAGCAAATGCAGATTCATAACGTGCAGCAGAGAACGGACGAGTGGCATGCGCTTCGCAAAGCACATGGCACTGCTTCACAAGCAGCTTGCATCATGGGTTGCTCACCGTGGATGCCTCGAACTTGGCGAGAGTTGGTCGAGGTCAAGAAAGGGGTGCGTGAAATCCCGGTGCTCCCACACATGCGAGCCGGATCCGAAGATGAGCCGATCATCCAGAACCACTACGAGCTGGAGACAGATCAGCTCGGCAATGATCTAGTGGTCAGCGATGGGGTCATGCTGGCGTCACTCGATTGGACGCCGATCCTCAATGATCCTTTCGATCCCATCACAAAGATCGCTGAGTTCAAGCGCCCCTTCAAGGGAACCGAATCTGACCTGTGGAAAATGGCGCAGAAAGGTGGTTGTCCCGATCACTACTACGCGCAGATACAGCACCAGCTTGCGGTGACAGGTGCGCTGAGTTGTGATCTGGTGGTCTATGCCCACGATATCGACTTCATACACATCGTTGAGATACCACCGGACTATGACTATCAAGAAGAACTGCGATCGAAGTGGGCTGAGTTCTGGAGATACTACGGGACAGGCAAGATGCCACCAGCACAGGATCGGGACATCATCGATGTCGATGACATTGACCTGATCGATTTCACCACTGAGTGGAAAGAAGTCAGCGACAAATTGGATGTGCTCAAGAATCGAGAGAAAGAACTGCGAGGTTGGATTACAGGGTTCGCAGACGAGGGCAGCATCCAGTGCAATGGTGTCGTGGTCGAGCGGATCGTGCGCTCCGGCACGATTGACTGGAAAGAATTGGTGGACGACCAGCAGTTGGATGATAGCTTGGTCGAACGCTTCCGAAAGAAACCAACCGTTTATCATAGATTGAGGGCAGCATAATGGCAGACACTTTTGAACATGAACCGGGGAAGATCAGCATCTTCAAGAACCAGTATCGTGAGGGCAAGCAACCGGAGTATCGAGGCAAGGGTAAGGTTGTGCTACCTGATGGTCACGTGATGAAGATAGAGGTAGGGCTTTGGGTCAATACGGATAAGAATGGCAAGCAGTATTTCGGTGGGGACATCAAAGAAGATACGTATGTTGCACCACCACCGGAGCCGAAGCCTACGCCTGATGTCGATCCCGACTTCGACGACGACATACCATTTTAGATTCGGAGAACAAAAGAGAACCTGTGAGGATTAACGGTAAACGACCCGTAGGGCTAACCCGACAGTGTAGGGATCCCGATTACCAGTTGCTACCGATGACGCCTCTTAGCTTTGGGCAGGTCTGGACAACCTATATGATGTGGCAATCGTAACCAAGGTGCAGGTTCTCGCTAACAAGGACCCCGTGTCGGTCGGCTGACTACCTTCTCCGGTCAGCTTCCCAACCCACCACTCCCGGCACGGGGTTCACTTCCTCTCTTGATATTCCAATTTGATGCAGTGCAGCTCGCGCCTTTGATCGTGCTGGCTGAGTCTCGTAACACATTCAAAGCTGGTGCTCGCGCCAAGAACCGCAAGATCGCTGACAATCAAAGCGACTTCGAGGTCATGTTGTCTGGACTGATGGGTGAGTTTGCTGTGTCCCGTGTGCTCAAGGTCCCATTCAATTCAGCGCATCACTTGGGTGGTGATGGTGGCTCGGACCTCAACATCAAGGGTAAGCGTGTGCAGATCAAGACCAGCAAGACCGACTCGCTGATCTTTAACCGGGACGATCGACGACTCAAGGCAGATGTGTGTGTGCTGGTGCAGACACTGGGACCTTCAAGGGTTGAAATACATGGATGGTGTACCCGTGGTGAGTTCTATTCCCAATGCCAGGAAAGAGACTTCGGGTACGGTATGAGGGATGTGGTCGAGGCGCACAAGCTGCAGCCGATCGACACGCTATTCGAGGTTGACGAACTTACCAGCCATGAAGCCCGGTTTAAGATGGATGTATTGCTCCGTGACAGAGCTAGACGAATGACCAGCTAGGATACGGATATCATCGAAGGGCTTACCCGACATTGCCATGTGACTACAGTAGGTGTGCCGTAACCAGTGCAGGGTCCCCGGTAGCCCTACTCTCTCAGCGTCCCTCTTGAACGCTCGCCCCATACTCTCTCTCCTTACCTGTGGGCAGAGGTAATCGTTCAATGGCAGCGATTCTAGGGCGTCACGGGCTGCATCTGAGAGGGGAACAAAGCGCCACTTCTTAGACTTGGTTCGAGCTGTGGGTATTGATTCGATATAAATGGCAGGACCGTCAGGTCGTTCTCGTATGTCCATGCTGTGAGCCTTCAACATTTCAGCCAATCGGATCCCCGTATTCACCATGAACTTCCATACTGGTATCCAGTCTGATAGCTCACCGAGTTTGTTCTTTGATCTGAACAGGTCCCGTAGCTGCTCGATCGAGTAGTACGGTGGTGGCTTGCTCTCAAAATCTTGAGGCATAAGTATCTGCCCTTTGATTGGATGCTTGTCCAGATAGTGCCACGTGACAGCGTGTTCCAATACAGCCAGCAGCGTTCGCATTTCTTTAGCCACGGTCTTGGGTTTGACTGGCTTACCACGGTATATAGAACCCAGCCTCTTGTGCTTGAACTTCTCCACTGTCTCAGCTCGGAACTGGTCTAGCTGCAGGTGACCGAATGCCGGGGTGAGATGGTTGCGAATGATTCCTTCTACTCTCGAATACGTCGATGGGTACTCGACCTCATGCCACGGTTGGTAGGTGTCGAGCGTGTAGTCTTCGAAGAAGGGTACGCTGTGTCGATGAAGCGTAGCTTCTTTGTCTCTACGTTTCTTCTCAGCTTCGTCTTCTGTGAGCTTACCTAGTGGACGACGTTGCTGCCCTTCACCGGGCTGCGTCCATCTAATCCATGCGGATTTGCCACGCCAATAGAGTGCAACTTTAAGGCTGGGTTTCGGAGTAGCCACCACTCTCTCCCGTTACCGTAAAAAAAGTTAGCACAATTTAGCACAGTAACTTGGGAAAGAATGGCGTCCCCAAGGGGATTCGAACCCCTGTTGCCGCCGTGAAAGGGCGGGTCTAACATAGGTTTATCAAGCACTTATAAAAATACCTGACCCATAAGTTAGCACACAGCCTATAAAAAATAGTGATTTGCCCACAGCACTAGCACAACTATGCCACCCAATATGAACAGTATCATACCTAGTGGGAATGCGTACTCCCTGACTAGACCCCTAGCTTTTCCCTCTTCTTCCACCAGTCCTCACCTGCATCTGAATTGATACCCGGATAGTTAGCTAACAATACCTTTATTACTTCTGTTTTGTTTTTCGCTTCGATAATTTTCTGCCTGACCTGTGTCACTGTGACTACTTCTTGTTTCTTTCTTACCACCATCGGACAAAAGACCTCACGTTTATGGGGATCGGGTTCGAGATAATCAGGGTAGCGATAACCTATTGCTGTCTCAGCCATGTTAGATACCTTGCCCCCTGATCCACATCAGCGAAACACTGCACAAACCCTGACTCGCTGGTCGCATGCGGATCAATGACGGAGACTATTGACGCTCCCCCCTGTTGTGGGAAATGCCCTAGCACGTCGGCGTATTCGTCTAAATACTTATAGCCTCTTGCTCTGGCAAGCCAGTACGTGAAGTCACGGCTGGCGGATTCTTCTTGATGTAGCGCCCAGTTGTGGGTATGCCCACATATATATAGGTGCGCTTCTGCTTTGGTATGCGCAGCTCGTTGCGGACCGTGCATCGTATTCCAGATCGAATGCCCCGGAAAGTTGTGGCTCGCCCATACTTTTGCTTCCTTCCCATTTGGGAATGCCAACTTGATTCGAGCTGCCCAATCCTCTAACGGGACTCGTACGTTATTAGCAAGCCAGTGCAACGGATCGTCCCGTTTCTCATTAGTCCACATGTCGTGATTACCACGAAGCAACAGCATCCAGTCCACACCTGAGTCCTGTATAAACCACTCGACTAAACGTATAGCTGTCGATCTCGATTGATCGCTGTTCGCGTATAGCCTTGTCATTCTGCCTACCCAGTTATCAGTATGGTCACCGATAGACGCACCATATAAACCCGGCGTCTCTGACATGATGCGACAATGATCGCGCAGCATCGTCCAATTGCATCCATTGCTATCGACATGTGGGTCACCGAACCAGCAAATGCCAATCGGTTTATTCTCTGCAATCTTGTAGGTCATCCACTGACGTTGTTGATACGCTGCCTGTCTCTTTTCGAAACGCTTTGCCATCTGATTGATGATTTCTTCTGTGGGTATATCATCGTCTACCATCTCTGGCATCTCTATATCTGGCTGCTTCGCGCACTCTCTTGCTATCGCATGCCGAAGCGTAGAACGTGGGACCCCCAGCATCCGAGCTGCTGCTGTGACATTTCCTTCCGTCTGACTCAGTGCATTATCAATCGTCTGTCTGTCCACAATTTATTATTTCCTTGATGACTCCCTTCGGGAAAGAAATAACTCCCGACCCTATGCCATCCTTATCTATTGTTGTTGCTAACTTGAGCTGGTATTCATCTGAGTCGTCTGCCATCAGAAACCCCACGCTCAGAAACTCCGGGCAATCTGTTTCTGGATCGCTACTCGGTGTCCAGTCTGATAGCTGCAGAACATCCCACCATCGAACCATAACCAGATCGTGACTAGCGCTTACGGTGATCGTTTCTTTCGTTCGAGCGGTGACGGTGTTAGCCATGAGATGAGCATGGGTAAAGCAAAGAAACCTAGCGCACCCCAACCCGTTACGGTTATCAGGGTTTCCAATGCAGAGAAAAATGTAGGGGATTCGCAACCCATAATGGATTCACCCTTCGGTGTAGATAGATCGACTATTGCTGTTGTTATCGTTGCGCTTCCTGCACTGGCAAGAATTGCAGGTGCAGTACCCGTCACGCTTCCCACAATCGCACCCACACCGAGGGCAGACGCCCCCACTAGCCCTGCCTTTTTTATGCTGGCGCACCCAGCCAGGAATAAAAGCGGACATAAACTAAAAAATAATTTGCCAAGCAATGCAGACTGCTCCTATCACAACGGCTATTGCTATGATCTTTTTCTTAGGTGGTAACGCCCTGAACTTCTCTTTCATATCAGTCATTGTATTGGTAACCCCCTTTCTGTTGCATGGGACTTTGTGATTGAAGCAGCTCGAACAGCCGACCGTGCTGGTTCTCGATGTCTTCGTTCTTATCTCGGATGCGATTTAACTCCTGAGTGATTTCTGTCTCGACTCGGTAACGCAAAATGTCCAAGCCCTCGATCGCTTCTTCGATCTTCGCTTGGTCTGCGATGAGTTTTTTGAGGTTGTGGATTTCAACTTGGCAAGCCTGTGCATCTTTCTGTAACGCTGGAATAGCTGTACCTTGAATTCCGGCAAGTCGATCGACCTCTGAACTCAACCCAGAAGCCCACCAGATTCCCGCGCTGGTTTGCGCCACAACGAAGATGATTGCTCCGAGTAAATAAGTAGGGATATTCATTGGTCCATCCATTTTGTTACGAGTGAAGTTATGACCGACGTTCCGCCAATAGACATTAGAAAAATCCCTATCCCCATACCTTTCGCTTTGGTCAGTTCTTTTTCAAGAACATATAGTCGAGCGTTGTTGTCACGGATTGTTCGCTCAAGGGAATCTACTTTCTCGATGAGCTTGCCAATCTCTACATCCGTTACTTCGCTCATACCCCTTTATCCTTATTCTCATTTAGCTTTCCAACCGGATGATCGTCAGGCATTACGAACACCTTGCGGTCCTGTCCGCTGAAGGCGATGCACGTTTCGTGATCTGTATTCATCAAGACCCCAACCATCCCAGTCCGATCATTGAGGATGTATGCAATGCGCTTCGTTTTCGCTGCATCAGCCGACCACGTTTCTGCTATCCAGACGCCATAGTCAGTAACAAGAGCACCGACGAGTACCGAGAAATGATTTGGATTAACGTCCGCTTGTAAGCACATCATCGGCAGCATGGTCATCTTTCGTATCAATCCTTCCGGCGGACCTGCCAGCACTGGCAATGCCATAAACACTAACAACGCTGACAGTACCTTCTTCATTCCTTCGGATACTGTTGCTTGATTTCTTCGACCCGCTGCTGCCACGGAGTCAACCCATTCTCAGTAATAAATTCAATCTGACCTGCGACGGGTCCGTATGCGAGCACACGTTTTTCTTTCCATGTCAGCTCAACATACTCACCATCAACAACCTTGAATCCTTCCTTGTCATCAAGCACTGCAGGTGTTTCTGATTCAACAACCGGGTCATCAACCTCAGTCACCCCATAGTCTGATCGTATCTGTGCGTTGGCGAGAGCATTACGAGGAAACGATACATTAGGGTTATCGCTCCGTAACTGCTGCTCACTGTAGCTCGCCTCATTTTTTTGATAAGCCATTTGCTGTTTCCTAAAAAACTATATTGCCTGTGCCAGCCGTGAATTTATAAACCTTGTAACCTGTTCTCGATGTATCGGGTGTTGTGTTTCCTGTGGACCCGTTACACGTTAAGGCATTGTCAACCGACGTAAGATCATCGAACTCGTCACTGTACGCAATGATGACGACGCCCGATCCGCCAGCATACGATCCACCCCCATCCTTCCCCCCGCCCCCTCGACCAGAATTATTTGGTTGTGGTTGTCCCGAACCACCCCGTGGCTGGCTAGTATGATCTGCATACCCGCTTGCACCACCACCCTGTCCATAGGTAACGGCAGTCCCCGTAATCGAATTTGAAGTGCCGTCGCCACCAGTCCATTTTCCGTAAGCCCCATGATATTGAGGCGCACCAGCATTATTATTTGAACCACCAGCTT
>VTLG01003447.1_pt1 | contig 33723 bp, 58 predicted proteins | sample 4694571 | NCBI WGS metagenome assembly VTLG01 (sample SAMN12604809, study PRJNA352737) | marine metagenome | biome: ENVO:00000447; feature: ENVO:00000209|ENVO:00000569|ENVO:01000036; material: ENVO:00002151; isolation source: viral sequences binned using virsorter ...
TAACTCCATGCAAACACAAATAGATAATGCTAGTGATGTTGATGCTCTTTCTGCTTTGTTCACTTACACAGAACAAGAGGATGGCTCAGTTACAAGACCACTAGGCGAATTTCCTGAGAAGGAATAATAATGCCTTTAATAATTCCAGCAAACACTTTATCAGGTGATTATGACATAAGTGGATCTTGTAGATTTCAAACAGGTGATAGCCCAGCACTTTCTTACTCATTTTCAAGTACAGCTTCTTCATGGACAGTTTCTTTTTGGACTAAATTAACTGGTAAACATCTTTCTGTTACAATGTATCCTTGGAGTTTTGGTACTGCTGGTTCAGATGCTACAGGAAATAGTTTTAGTGGTAGTGGTTTAGCTTATTGGGATGAAGCTGGAAATACTTTAATAATAGATAGCACTATACTTTTACGTGATCCGAGTGCATGGTCGCATATCGTTTGTAAAAATAATGGTGGAACTATCACAACATATATCAATGGTGTTCAACAAGCTTCTGGTTCAGGTGGAACATCATTAGATGGTAGCACTTTTTATATTGGAAGATATGCTGGTTCAACAGCTTATCATTTTGATGGATATATTTCAGAATTTTATTTTATAGATGGTACAGCTTATTCTCCTAGTACATTTGGAGAAACAAACGATAATGGAGTTTGGATTCCTAAAAACGCATCGGTAACATTTGGCAGTGATGGATTTTTTTGTGAATTTAAACAAACAGGAACAAGTGCAAATGCAAGTGGTATAGGGGCAGATACAAGTGGCAATGGAAATCATTTAACAGTATCTAATGTAACCGCAACGGATATTTGCACTGACAGCCCTACGAATAATTTTGCGACAATGAATCCTTTAGTACCAACTACAGATGTAACTTTTTCAGAGGGAAATTTAAAAATGGCTTTTACAAACTCTGGTAAAGGAAGTTGTTTAAGTACCATAGGAATGACAAATGGTAAATGGTATTTTGAAAATAAAGCTATAACTGTAGGTGGGGGAACAATGGTAGGTATTTTTGGTGAGAGTGTTGATATTGATGCTTGGCCTCTTTATCTTGATGGTATTGGGGTAATAAGCCCAAATGGATATAAAAGTGTTAATGGTACAGAAACATCATATGGTGATTCTTATACAGATGATGATATTGTTTCTGTGGCAGTAGATTTAACGAATAATAAGATATATTGGGCTAAAAATGGAGTTTGGATGAATAGTGGTGACCCAACGAGTGGTTCTACAGGAACAGGAGCATTAAGTTTAACAGCAGATAAAACTTGGTTTGCCGGTTTTGCTGATGGAAGCACCTCAACTTCGGGAGCTTCTATTATGAATTTTGGTAATCCACCTTATGCAAATTCTTCATCAGTAGCAGATGCCAATGGATATGGAGCTTTTGAGTATGCACCACCTAGTGGCTACTATGCACTTTGCACTAAAAATTTAGCGGAGTATGGATAATGGCTTATACAACAATAGATGACCCATCAGCACATTTTCATACACAACTTTGGACAGGTAATGGCTCAAATCCAAGAAATATAACAAATGATGCTAATGCAGGAGATTTTAAACCAGATTTATTTTGGGGAAAAAGAAGAGATGATTCAGGAGGACATAATATATTTGATTCATCTCGTGGGGCAACAAAAAGACTTGAAGCACATAATTGGGATGCGGAAGCAGATGATAATGCTCTTACTGCTTTTTTAACTGATGGATGGACTATAAATACTACAGGACTTAATACAAATACTGCAACATATGTAGCTTGGCAATGGAAAGCTAACGGTGGAACACGAACAACTAACTCTGAAAGTGGAAATAATCCTGGAGGAGGATATCAAGCTAATACAACAGCAGGATTTTCTATTGTAGATTATGTAGGTACAGGTGCAACAGGAACTAAAGCTCATGGATTAGGTGCTACACCAGAATTTATTATTTACAGAAATAGATCGGACTGGAGCTGGGCAATATATCATCATTCACTTGGAAATGCTTATGGATTATATTTAGATTCTACTTCTGGACAAGTTAGCACAACAACTTGGTGGAATAGCACAAGTCCTACTTCAACTAATTTAAGTCTTCATACAAATGGTGGAGTAAATCAAGATGCAGGAAACATAATAGCTTATTGTTTTAGAGGCATACAGGGATATTCAAAATTTGGTTATTACACAGGTAATGGTAATGCAGATGGTCCATTTGTCTATCTAGGATTCAAACCCAAATACTTTCTTTTAAAAAATGCAACTGCAACTGCTGGTTCTGGAGGTCAGCATTGGCAAATTTCAGATACTACAAGACATCCAAATAATCCTGTGGATATAACATTATTAGCTGAAGATGCTGGTGGTGATGGTTCTCCTTGGTCAATTAAAGATTTTGTATCAAATGGTGTTAAAATAAGAGGAAGTAACTACGCTATGAATCAAGATGGCGATAAATACATATATGTGGCGTTTGCAGAGCATCCATTTGTATCATCAGAAGGTGTCCCATGTACAGCAGATGGATACACAGGGTAGGATTTGAATGAAATTCATCCATATAAAACCTAGATGTCCTGAATGTGGCTGTGATGATTGTATTTGCGATGATCAATGCGATTCTTGTGGAGCATAAATGCCTTCGTTATCAGAAAAAACAGAAATAGGTTTGCCTATAAAAAACCTCATAGGGTTAATTGGTGGAACTGCAGTAGCAGTTTGGGCGTATTTTGGTATGGTAGAACGAATTAATAACCTTGAAACAAATTATAAATTAATAGCTACTGATATAGAAAAGAATATTGAGTTTAGAATTAAGTGGCCTAGAGGCGAGCTGGGCAGTTTGCCAGCAGATTCTGAGCAGTTTATGTTAATAGAGCATATGGCCGGACAATTAGAGAATATACAAAAACAAATGGAAGATATGAAATTTAACCAAGTAAATATTAAAAGATTACAGGAAGATATGGTTGAAGCTAGGGATAATATTGAATTATTAAAAGATAAGGTTAGACAAAATGGAAGTCATTAGTATTATTGTTATGTTTGTTTTCGGAAACCTTAATGACCAAGAACATCAAATGACAAAATATATTCCTATGGAATCATTGTCTAAATGTATGAAAGAAGTACGATTATTAAAAAGAAGTAATAGTGAATTTAAAAAAGATGCTTTCTGTGGTCCAGCTTTAGTTGAAATGGAAGATGGTATTGTTATTAAATTGCATAGTGAATTACCAGAAGGAGCTATTATAGTAGATAAAAAAATAACAACAAAACAGTTAGAAGATTGGACTTTAAAGAGTAAAGAAAAATGGAAAAAATAATTATGTTTGGTTATGTATTTTTTATGGCAGCTAATATGTATGGCTGTTCTATATATGATGGAATGAGTATGAAACCCCATAAGACAACAGTTTCTACAACCACAAGTATGACCGATATTGATAAAGGTGATAGTGATAAAGATCAAGAAAAACAATCATTAGGATTAACAGTTAAACAAGAATTTATTTGGAAAGAAAATTAATGGAAATTATTATTACAATGTATACAATTAGTATTATTAGTGGTTTAATTATTATGGCGATAGAACAATGAAAGATATGAAATTTAATTATGCTTTAGCATTTGCTGTCTTATTACAAGCAGTAGGATTAATTTGGTATGTATCAAAGATGGATTCAAAAATAAATATTTTATATGATAAGTTTGAAAAAGAAAATGAAACCTCTGTTATTGAAAATCAAGTTAAAATGAAAGTAGATTTAGCAAATTTAATTGAAGAAGTTGAACGAATTAAAAAAGATTTAAGAGCATCAAATAAGACAGATAAAAAAATAATGAAACAGCATGATCAAATTTTTAAAATGTTAGAAAACAACTCAAACACTCCAAGTAATTATTCTTATGGTGACTAATAAATTATTTGATTGGTTTGATTATACCATAATAGGTATAGCAATATTTGCTATTGTATTTTTTATCGTTTTATTGTGGGTTTAATTAAAACCAGAACAAATTATTTTACACCTGTTCGTAAAAGAACATCAATAGGAAATTCGCCAAGAAGCAAACCAAAAAATAAACATAAAAGAAGATCGTGGAAAAAATATAATAGGCAAGGAAAATGAATACTGTTTTTTTATTATTAATGTTGTTGTCAATTCCGAATCAACCAAGTGTTACATATAAAGGTATTTTATATTTTACTGAATTAGAGTGTTTAAATGCAAAACAAGAATATAAAAAAGCATATGAAAATAAAAGTTTAGAATATAAACAAAGAGTTAAGACAGAGGCATTTTGTATTCCCTTTGATGCATTCCCCCTTACAACTTTGCAAAAAACGTAAATTAGTATAATAATTCTTTATGGAAGATAAAGAATGGGATGAGTTAAAACTTATCCAAGAAAAACTTCATGAGGCATTGGATAAAGGGTATCCACCTATTGGCAAAGGAGGAATCAATAATCCAACAGGTGCAAAAAAATTAGTTGCTGATATTTTAGATATTCCACGAACAACTCTTCAAAGAAAAATAGATCAAATAGAAAAACTAGCATTAGGTAGTTCTCATTGGACCATTGAATGGCATAGATACAAAGACACAAAACCCCAAGTCATAATAGAAGAATATAAAAAACCTATTGTAAGAATATCTGCACAATCAACAACTTTTTCTACTCCAACAAAAGTTTTTGTAATACCAGATACTCATGTTTCCCCAGAGGAAAATTTAGATAGATTTTATTGGATAGGAAAACAAATAAATGAATATAAACCAGATTATATAGTTTGTATTGGCGACTTTTGTAGTTTTGATTCTTGTTCTACTTTTGATAAAAATTATACTGTCAAAGGTCAAAAGAAACCAAACATATTAGCTGATATAAATATAACAAAAGAATCATTAGAATTATTACATAAAGGAATAGGTAATCACGAATGTTATAAGCATTATTGTTTAGGTAATCATGAATTACGATTATATCGTTATGAAAACGAACACAAAGAAGTTGTTGGTGCATTTTCTCAACAGTATGAAAATTTATGGAGATCAAGAGGTTGGGGTATTTCTGAATATGGGGATTTTTATTTTATTAAAGGAGTGGCATTTGTTCATGTTCCCTTAAATGAAATGGGTAAAGAAATAGGGGGTAAATTAGCAGAAGCAAGTCAAGTAGCAAATTCTGCTACACATGATATAGTATATGGTCATAGTCATAGGGAACGATCTTGGAGAGCAAGTAAATTAGGTAGAGGTAATTATGTTAAAATTGTGAATGTTGGAACAGCAATGAGCTTTGGTCATATTGAAAGTTATGCTATAAATAATACTAATGGATGGAGTTATGGAGTTAGTCAATTATTATTGGCTGATGGACATATACAAGGACATAATTTTATAAGTATGATAGAATTAAAGGATAAATATGATAACAAAAGATAAACTTGTTCAAAGAGTAGCAGATAAAATGTTTAGTAGAGCCAATCAAGGTATTATTAAATATGGTAATACTATGGCAAAATCAAAAAAATCTAAAAAAGAATGGTTAATTGAAGCACAACAAGAAGCTTTAGATATGGCTGTTTATTTAGAAAAATGTATTCAAGATGAAATTGAAAATGAAGAATTACAAGCTCAAAGTTATGGAGGCACAATATGAATTTAGAAGAAATCAAAAGTGAAATTAAAAAAGAAGAAGGATTTAGAGATACTGTCTATGATGATCATCTTGGTTTTGCTACTATAGGATATGGGCATTTAATAAAACCAAGTGATAATTTTAAAACAGGAATAAAATATGACTATAAAACATTAGATAAGCTTTTTGAGGTAGATTTTCAAATCGCATATCAAGATTCAATGGATTTATATAAAGATTTAGATATTGCAGATGAAGCTAAAGAGATAATTATTCATATGTGTTTTCAACTTGGAAAGCCAAAAACTGCCAAATTTAAGAAGATGTTTGAAGCATTACGAAATAAAGATTATATTGAAGCTGGATTACAGATGGAGGCAAGTTTATGGGCGAAACAAACACCAAACCGAGTGATGAGATTAAGCGAAAAGATGAAAAAGTTGACTTGAGAAAACATAGAAAAAGAATAACAACACCAGAAGAAAAGCAAGAAATTATGGAAACTAGAAAAAAAATAAAAGATCAGGAGTTAAGAGAAAAAATGCAACGAATATCTGATCAACAGAATGATAGAGATAATGGAATTATTAAAAAAAAAACTAAAGTCAATAATATCAGCTATCCAGACAATGATCCGTATGGATTAACTGAAGCTTGGTGGAAAATATTTACAAAACCAAAGGATAAATAATGGTGTTAGGAAAATTATTAGGTGGTGGCGCAGTTAAAGCAGTAGCTGGTGTCATAGATGAATTACATACTTCAGAAGAAGAAAAACAACAATTAAAAAATAGATTTGAAGAAATACAAGCGAAGTTAAAATCTAAACAAATGGATATTAATTTAGCAGATGCTAGATCAACAGCTGGTGGATTAAGTGGATTTATGCAGAGGTCTTGGCGTCCATTAATAGGAATGTCATGTGCTTTAGCTATATTTTGGGAATTTGTTTTGTCAAAATTTATTTTATTTATATGTGGTATATTGCATTATGAAGTGATAAACTTACCTCAACTTGACATGGGAACTCTTATGCCTCTTGTCATGTCGCTTCTTGGTATGGGAGCATTGAGAACTTTTGAGAAAACAAAAGGAGTTGCAAAATGAGAGATAAAATTGAAAGATGGTGGGATTCATTTGTTCAATTAAAATGGTGGGTACAAGCTATCATTATAATGGCAATGACAATCGCAATTCATCATTGGATATTGCACTAGAGTAAGATTATGCCAAAATCTAAAAAAGGGGTTAAAATGGTAAAAGCCAAATACCCAAAAAAAACAGGAAAAGGCAAATCCTATACTTATGGTAAAAAACCAAAAAAAAGATAGTATTACCATAGAGGGCAAAACTTATTATTTTCATAAAATTATTTGGGAAGATATTGTAGGTGATTCTACTATTGCTAGTATTGATGAATTTAACAAAATGAAAACAGCTATCATTATTAGTTTCGCCTATATATTTAAACAGGAAAAAGGATATTTATATACCTTTGCAAGTTATTCAGATGATGGTCATTTTGGTGATAGAAACATCATACCTATGGGTTGTGTTAAATCCACTCATAAACACTGATTTTAAGCTCATACAGAGGGTTTTAAAGGGGATAAGGTAAACTTACCCCCATTGATATAGTTGTTTAGATTAGTAGCACCCAAAAATGCCGAAACCCCACTAAACTACGAGCATCTAAACTATTATATCCTCATACTATATCTTACGAGGCAGAAAGAAGTGGGACGGCAACCATTAAATTCCCCAAATTTCTTGTCTTGCTTTTAATTTATCTTCGTTAGCATAATTCCATCGCCAATCTGATAGATCAGGAGTTAATATTGAACTTACATCTGCTTTAGATTTGCATTTATCTAAAGTAGAAGCGCAACTTCTTAGATTCATTTCAATAGTTTTTAAATGAATTGGGTTATTGGAATCAAACTCTATAAAATCACATTTTTTAGGAGTGCAATATAAAAGTTTAACCTCAACTTTTTTATTAAACTTTTCCTCTAATGCTTTTTTATAAATAACTTGTTGCTTGATATGACTATCCCTAATTTTAAATTGAGAAGTAGTTTTCAAATCTATAACAGTTATTTCTTCATCATTCTCAAAAATAAAATCAGTATAACCAGAAAAAGGTATTCCTAGTATTTCTGTTTTAACATTAGCTTGATAAGATAAATAAGTAGAATTAGTTTTAGTAATTTTATTCAATAACAATATAGACATAGGTTCAATCATATCTCTTTGTTTCTTTTTTTCTTCTTCACTCTCTAAAGAAAAATAAGCATTATCATCATAATATTGATGTATTTTTTTTATTAAAGTATCTAATTTTTTATACTTTTCTTTAAAATATAAACTAAATCCATACTCTATTGCATTACCTCTAATCATTGCACAACTAGGAGCAAAGTCATATTTATAAATATATCGTAATACAAAACCAGATTTATCTTCAATCCAATTATTAATTCTACTTGGGCTAAAGGGTAGTAGATCAAATCGTTTAAAAGTTTTTATCATTTTTTCTCTCCTTTTTTAATTTGTAGTAATCTTTTCTTAAATGTATCATTTCAATACACTTGCCATCAAACTGTCTTTTTAAAACTTCAATAGAATTATCTTTTTTTTCTATTAATATTTTCAAGGCTTTTATTTCTTTATCTTTAGCTATTAATTCTCTTTTCATAATAACTCTCCTTGTCTTTTATCTTTAGGTTTCCATTCAAAATAATACAATCTATTCGGTTTGCCTGTAAATTTATCAGGAACAATACTTGTCTTAATAGGGTGTATTAATTGAGATTTAGGAACAATCATTTTATTGTCCTGGTATTGTAATTCTAAATCGGTATTTAAACTTAATGCTTTATCAATATATCTACCTTGAACTGCTATTAAATTACCGAATAAAGTTTTGATTTCTTTCTTTATCATTAATTTTCTCCATTAGTTTATTTGTTAATTCTTTTTTACTTATCTTATGTTGATGTGCCAAGTTATGACAATTTCTACATAAAGGTATTAAGTTATATATTGAATTTTTTTTTTATTACCTCCCATTTTTCTGGATTCTATATGATGGTAATCAACTGCAAAATCATTTTCACAGTTAAAGCATAAGGGGATATCCTGATCAGCATATCCCCAATATTTTTGAACTAATTTTAAATAATTCTTCATTCTAAATTAGTTTCTTTATCCTCAATTTTAATATTAGCTGTTCCATCACTATTGACAAAAATACAAGCATTATAAGTTCCTGCTGGAATTGATTCCTCAATTTTTAAATTAGTATTTTTAAAAGCAGGTAACTTTTCGCCCTCATCTTTAGTGAATTTACAACTACTATTTTCGTTTTGAAAAAATTTTAAATATTTTTTAAAAGCCATATTACTCCTTATTAATATTTTTATCTGGAACAGATTCATCTTGCGCTCCTCTTATTTCTTCTACTGAAGCAATATTATGATCGCCAATGATACCTAAACCAGCACAAGCTCTACCCATAGCAGTTGTTTGACAAAACTCCAAACAAGATGTCCTGGTAATGTTGTTCAATGCCCTTCTCTTTTCAGCAAAACCATTTGCTAAAAATATTCGTCCATTTTCTGTATTAAGATATATTTTTGATTCAACGACAATCTTTCCATCTTTAGAAATATATTTTTTTTGAATAGTTTTGCCATTTTCAACTACATCTTTTACAGAATATTCATCATCAGTATTTTCTATTATTTTATTAATGATAGAAATACTAACTCCAAAATGTTCTCGGAGTTTATTTAATCTCAATCCAACAGTAGAATAGTCTTTGCCTTTAATATTGACAATTCCTTTTTCTGCTTTTGAGATTGATTCTCTGACATTATCTAATTTAACATCAAAGCCTAGTTGGTCTTTATAGTTTAGAGACATAGTACGTAACCTCCATTTGTTTAATTACTTATATAGTAAATTTCATTAATTTAAAATAGAATAACCTCTACCTTTCATACAATTATTTACTATATTTTTCTTGGTTTTTAGCTCTGGCGATAACCATAATACTCGCCAACGCATTTTATTATAAACGACCTTACTGCCATTTATAAAATCATTGGTATTGTCATCTGCTATTGCTCTGCAAGTTTCCAAATCATCATGATATCTATCCATTGATGAATCTAAATTAGCAGAACTCTTTCCTCTACTATCAACCAAAGGTTCATAGTTAGTAGAACAAGCAGATAAAATTAAGGTAATAAAAATGAGAATAATTTTCTTTTCCATTTTGCTCTCCATTGATAAAATTGTAACTTTCTTTTAGATTCAGCTATCATATAATTTATAGGATCATAATAACAATCATATTCTGATAATTGATAAATATGAATCCATAATTTATAAACAAATGTTCTTGGATATTTTAATTTTTTATTTATATAATATTTTCTATTAATAGAACATAATTTTAAAAAATTTTCAGACCTTCTTATTAAATCATTGTCTAATTTTTTTGGTATTTTATACTCTACACCATTAACAAAGGACGATACATAATCAGTATCATCCCTTATAAGTTTTATATTTGGTTTCATTTGTTAATCCTATCTAAAAATTTTTCTTTATTAAATAAAGGATTATCTTTAGCAAATTTATCAGCAAATTTCTCTGCTGATTTTTGAATATCTGACATTGCTACTAAATGTGGTAATATTTTTTTAAGCATATCTGCCAAATATTCATAATGTCTTTTTTGAAAAACAGGATTCTTATATGAGGTCTTATTACCCCATGTTGGATTTTCTTGTTCTTCTAAATGTGCTGCACTCATTTTACTCATAAATACCTCCTATCACTAACAATAGCATTAGTTATTTTAGTTTTTTCTGATGTTGTCATTTTATTAACATCATACCAAATATTTAAATTGTTAAGAGTATGCCCAGATAAACAATATTTATTAAAATTACTGATTAATTTAAAATAATCATCAACAACAATTTCTATTGGTATATTTTTTAAATTGTCATAAGTTATTATCATTTTTCCTCCATTATTTTACTAGACATAACGACCTTATTATCGCTATCTCTAACTTCTGTTGTATTATCCAAAAACCATATTTTGAATAAATCTTTTGTTTTACCATTAAAGTATTCGGTAAATTTTTTAATTCTTTTAAAAGGTTTTGATATAATTGGTTGAGAGTTTAGTTTTTCATAAACTTCAATCACCCTCTTCCAATCTTCTTCTTTAAAAAAGATTGATGTTTTGTCTTGTGTATTAAATATTTCATAAATCTTTTTTTCATTTCTGTAATACATTTGATATTTAGATTTCATATTTCTCTCCAATATTTACCTTTCACTACAAAAGGTTTAGTTTTAAAAGTTTTATCTATTTCAATAAATCTTTGTTTAAATAACTTTTTAATTTGCCCTCTTACTATCCAATGTGAAATATTTGGATTAGCTTCAATAACACCTTTTATAAAAGCTATTTTCTTCATTCTATGAACCAATACAAAATCTGATATTGATTTTTTTATTTGTTCGTGAATTTGTTTTCTTTTTGGTTTTCTTGATGTTGATACATAAGATGATGAAATTGTTTTTTTAACTTCTTCATTTCTTTTAATTTCTGCATCAACAGATTCTTCAGTATCACTTGTTATAAGAAAGAAATCTTCTGGAACAACTATAAGACCCCTTTTTTTAGCCTCTTTAAGTCTTTGATCACTTAATGACTTATGTTTATTTGCTATTTCCTTTTTTTCTTTTTCAGTTTTAGCAATAACAAATGCTCCTTTATAATCATAAAAATTAAATTCTTCGTATAATTCTTCAGCCCAACATTTGATTTGTTTTTTCATTTTACTCTCCATTTTCATATAATATTTTTTTTAATTCTTTTTTATCTCTAGCAATAATTCTTTTAGCAATGTCGTGGCTATCTTCTTCACCAAAGATAAATTTAAAAGGTGGCTCTTTTAATTGTTGCTCGTAATTTTTAATAGAAGCTTTTAATATATTAACTTCATATAAAGTTTCTTTGTCCATATTATTCTCCATTGTTAAGTGGCTCATTATTGAGCCACCTTGTTTCTTTTTTCTAATTCTTCAACTAACATTGAATAATATTTAAAATATAAATATCCATCATTGATACGAGGTTTATAAAATTCAATATTGCTTTTTAAATATTTAATAGGAACATCATCTAAACCCATACCTATTAATTTTTTAAATTGTTCTTCTGAAACTTTTACACCTTCATTAATCATTTTTCTCTCCATTGTTAAATTATTATTTATTTATTAAAAATTTGAATTTCGCTATATCTAACAGATTCAAATTCTCCATTATTTAATTTTATATCAACGATCTCATTATCACTTGATATATTAGTTACTTGACCAACTTCGCCGGTATCTAAATTAATATAATCGCCTTTTTTGATTTCCATTTTTTTCTCCATTTGTTTAATCATATAATTATATTAAGGATTTCTTAAGGTAATTCAACTGAATAATTAATTTATTTGACATAAAAAAACACAAGGATTACAAGGGTTTTTAGGGAAAAGTTTTTTTTATAGTTTTTTTCCTCCTAAAAAGGCGATGTTTTCTCTCCATTACATCGCCTTTATTTATTATGAATGAATCTATACTCCAACAGCAGATAGTAGTTTATTTAAAATCAAAACAGGATTATTACTTATTTAGATATTTTCATTGTCCAAATGAGGGTAGAAGAAAAGTTTGGTATTTGAAAAAACTAAAAGCTATGGGATTAAAAAATGGAGTACCAGATTTGATATTAGAATTTCCAAAAAGTAAATTTGTTTATTGTGAAATTAAAATGCCGAAAGGTAGATTAAGTCCTGCACAAAGACATTGGAAAGTTGTATCAGGTATTTTAGGAACTCCCTTTTTTGTATTACAAGGCACAATAGATGAATGTAAAAAACAAATTGATTCAATCTTTAAAGGTTATCAATATGCGAAAATACGAAAAAATGGTAGATGAAAATTTAACAAATAGATATATTAAAATAATAGAAGAAAATCGGTTATGGTTTTTTAATTATAAACAATGTTGTAAAGAAGCAGCATTAAAAGAAATGGAGAATAAAAATGACAAAAATAAAAATGTGGAAGTTTGGAATAAGTCCAGATAAATTTATTGCTGATTGTGTTGATCTCATAGATGATGAGATTGGAAAATATTTTAGATTTTTATGTTATGCTTGGAAGAATGAAGCGCATTTACCAGATGATATTGATAGAATTAATAGAATAGCAAAAAATCCTGATTTAGAAACGACCAAATATATTTTAGAAAGATTTTTTAAAAAAGATAAACTTGGTTATTATTGTCCAGCGCAATTAGAGGAATGGAATTGGGCAATTGAAAAATCTAATAAAGCAACTGAATCTATTAATAAAAGATGGTCATACGATCGTAATACTAATAATAATAATAGTAATAATAATAATAAAATAAAATATACTCCTGAATTTGATGAGGTTTGGAATAAATTATCTGTAAAAAGGGGAAATAAGAAAAATGCTTTTATTGCTTTTAATAAATTAAATGGAGATGATAAAAATAAAATCATAGAAAAATATAATTTTTTAATTTCAACAATTTCTGATCCTCAATATTATCCTCATTTTAGTAGTTGGTTAAATGGTGATAGAATAGATGAAGATGTACATTTAGGGGAACAAGCAATAAGAAAATTAAATAGTTTAGGTAGTGATCATAAATATATTGGATTTATAAAAAATAAACATACATTTTTATATGATATGGGATTCTCTAAAGAAAATGTTTATTATGATAAAAAAGGTAAAAAAATAAATGAATAATGCTATTATGTTATTATGGACGATGAAAAAGATAATTTATTTAAAATGTATTTTACTATTCAAGAAATGAATGGGAAATTTTCAGGATTTATTCAAATTGGTGGATTTGAAACAGAAGAAGAAGCTAAAATATATTTGTCAAACCTAGCCAAAAATGATAGCTGTTTAGAAATTATAACAGAATTACCTACGATTCATTAATGGAATTTAATATACATGAAACTTTTCAAAATACAGTTCAAGGAGAGGGATATTATGCTGGAACACCAGCCGATTTTATAAGATTATATGGCTGTCCTGTTGGATGTTTTTTTTGCGATACAGGATATGCAAGTCCAGATGGTGATTATTATAAAAAAAAATTACCAAGAGAAAAAAGAACAATTCAAGAACTTATTAATGAGTTGCAAAGTCCATTAGTTGTATTAACTGGTGGCGAACCTATGATACATAAAAATTTATCCGTTTTAGTTGAAGCAATACATAAAACAGGAAGAATAGTAAGTATAGAATGCTCTGGAAGTTATTGGGTAGATGTTCCAGATTATACTTATATAACTTTAAGCCCTAAAGAACATATAAGTCCTAAATATCCTGTGTTACCTATTTTTTGGGAACGAGCAAATGAATATAAATTAGTTGTATATGATAAATCTGAATTTGAATATTATAAAGATAGAGTGAAAAATTTTAAAGGTTTAAAATATTTATCTCCAGAACATGAAAGCGAAACAAGTAATCAATATGCAATAGATTTATTAATGCAAAATAAAGATTATAAAATTTCTATACAAACTCATAAGTATTTAAAATTACCATAATGTATAAAGTAAAAAAAACATTTGGACATAATGAGGGGTTAAGTTGTTGTTTTAGACAATGGAGAGCAGATTCACATTGTAATTTACTTCATGGTTATGCTTTATCGGTTTCTTTTATTTTAGAATCAAAAGAATTAGATGAAAGAAATTGGGTATTTGATTTTGGAGGTTTTAAAAAGATAAAAGAATTACTTCATTTTTGGTTTGATCATACAACAATTATTGCAAAAGATGATCCTCAATTACAAGAATTTGTTATTTTAAATGATAAAAAATTAATTAATTTAAAAATATTAGATGATGTTGGTTGTGAAAAATTTGCTGAATTTATTTATAAAGAATCATGTAAATTAATTCCTGAATTTGAAGATATTTTATATTCGGTAGCTGTTAAAGAACATAATTCTAATATGGCAATTTTTTCAAAGGAGATTTATGAGTGAAGATTTAATAAAAAATATATTAAAAGCAATTGGAGAAGATTATAAAAGAGAAGGATTAACTGAAACACCTAAAAGAGTTATAAAAAGTTGGGATACTTTATTTGGTGGTTATAAACAAAATCCTAAAAATGTTTTAACAACACAATTTAATGAAAAATATAAATCAATGGTTATTTGTAATAATATTGATTTTTATTCTACTTGTGAACATCATTTACTCCCTTTTTATGGTATTTGTCATATTGGTTATGTTCCAAATAAAAAAATAATTGGTTTATCTAAAATGCCAAGATTAGTTGAGGTTTATTCAAGAAGATTACAAGTTCAAGAAAGATTAACAGATCAAATAGCAAATGCTTTAATGGAATATTTGGACCCATTGGGGGTTGGTGTAATTATGAAAGCTAAACATTTTTGTATGATGAGTAGAGGGGTAGAAAAACAAAATGCCTCTATGGTTACAAGTTCAATAAGAGGAATTTTTCAAGAATCACATATAAAAGAAGAATTTAATAGGTTATTAAATGGCAGTTAATATGATTACCCAAAATAAAGAAAGGGTAAAAAACAAATCAGTTTTATTATTTAGTGGAGGTATGGATAGTGTTATTTTTGATAAATTATTAAAACCAGATGTTTTACTTTATATTAATTCGGGTGCCGATTACGAAAGACAAGAAAAAAATTGTTTAGAACAATTAATAAAAAATAAATTTATTGATAAGAAAAAATTAATTATATTAAATAATATTGTTAATTTATCCCAATTTGAAAGGGATGATAAAATAGTTCCTAATAGAAATGCTATTTTAATGATGATAGCTTCTTTATATGGAGAAATATTATATTTAGGTTCTGTAAGTGGTGATAGAAGTTTTGATAAAGATGAAAAATTTTATAAACTTACAAAAAAATTATTAGATCATATGTGGGAGGAACAACATTGGACTGAAAAAAGAGAATTTAAAATATTATCTCCATATAAAAATACAACAAAAACAGAATTAGTTAAAAAATATTTAGAATTAAATAATAATCCAGAAGCTTTATTTATTTCATTTAGTTGTTATGAACCAAAATGCATTACTCCTCCTATTTTAAGTATGTGGCAATATTTTCCAATTATTAAACATATACCTTGTGGTCAATGTAAGCCCTGTTTTAGAAAATGGGTTAGTTTAATAAATAATGATATTCAAATACCTAATGATTATTTTTATCAAGAACCTTGGAAATCAAAATGGTTAAAAGATGTTTTGCCATTAATTAGATTAAATAAATGGAGAGGAAAAGAAGATAAGGATATTTGGAGTGCATTAGAAAAACAAAGAGGATTTAATATAAAAAAAATAGCCGAAACATTAGCATTAGATATAATTAAAAAATGAAAATATTTTATGCTGGTGGGGCAAGATATGTAGATTTTAATACAAAAGAAATGATTGGTTTAGGTTATGATTTAATGAAAAATCATTTAATAGCTTGGATAGATAAATCAGAATTAGAAATAAGGGATAAATATTTAGATAAAAATTGTTTTATCTTGATAGATTCTGGTGCATTTAGTGCCTATACAACTGGTAAAATAATTAAAATTGAAAGTTATTTTGAGTTTATAAAAGAATATTCATTTGAAAAAAACAATAAAGTAAATGATGTTAATTTTATTAATTTAGATGTTATAGGGGATTCAGAATCTAGTTGGAATAATCAAAATAAATTAGAATCTTTAGGAGTTAATCCTATTCCTGTTGTTCATCAATGGGGATTTAAACAAAAATACTTAGAAAGAGCATTTAAAGAATATAAATATTTTTGTTTTGGGGGTATGTGGGGAAGAAGTAGAAAAAAAGATACTGCTCCTTGGTTAGCATATTGCTTTAAACAAATTATGGCTTGGGTTAATAAAGGAAACAAACTTCCCAAAATTCATTTGTTAGGTATTGGAAGTGATGATTTATTATATCGTTTTCCTAGTTATAGTTGTGATAACACTCGTTGGATGTCGGTAAATAAATATGGAGAATCTAATTTTATAAATTTAAAAGCAATACCCAAAGCTGGTGCTAAACATTTAAAACCTTATAAATACCAAGATAAATACAAATATGATACAATCACAGATCAAAAATTATTAAAAAAAATTATGGAATATGAAATAAAAAGTTATAAAAAAAAAGAATTAGATATAACTAATTTTTGGAAAAAGAGAGGAATTGATTTTGAAATATAAAACAGAAAATAAGACTATTGGCATTGATTATTTACAACCTAATACTTGGAATCCTAATAAAATGGATAAGAAAACCTACCAAGCAGAAAAAGAATCAATAGAGCAATATGGAGTTATAGCACCAATAATTGTAAGACCTTTTCAAGAGGGATATGAAATAGTTGATGGAGAACACAGATTAAATGTTTGTTATGATTTAGGTTATAAAGAAATACCTTGTATTATTGTTCATAATTTAGAAAATAAAGATGCCAAAAAATTAACTATTATTCTTAATGAAACAAAAGGACAAAATGACAAAATTGAATTAGGAAAGTTATTGGGGGATTTAGAAAAGGATTTTGGTGATAATTTAAAGCTTGGATTACCTTATAATTTAGAAGATTTAGGGGATTTAATTGATTTTGGAAATGTTGATTGGGATAAATATGAAACAGGTAATATTGAAAATATATCACAAGAAGAAGTTTATAGATTACATTTATCTTTTAATGGAGAAGATATTCCATTAGTTAAAGATACTTTAGGAGATAATCCAGAACAAAAAATACTAGAATTAATTAAAAATTCAGTTTAAAAGAATCATACCTACACTCTAGGGAAAAGAGGATTGTATGAGTAAAGAAAAAAAGAAAGTCGGAAGACCAAAAATTAAAATAGATGAAAAAATATTAGAAAATTTAGCAGGTATTCTTTGCACAAATGAGGAAATTGCTAGCTTTTTTAATTGTTCAAGTGATACATTAACTCGTAATTTTGCGGAGTCCATAAAAAAGGGACGAGATAAAGGCAAAATATCAATCAGAAGATTACAATATGAAAAAGCACAAACAGGAAATACAACAATGTTAATATGGCTTGGAAAACAATTATTAGGACAAAAAGATAGAATTGAGACATCAGAGGATAAACAACCTTTGCCTTGGTCATATGATTAATGGGATTAACCAATCCTCAAAAAAAAGTTATAAATAATAAAGCTAGATTTAGAGTTTTAATATCTGGTCGTAGATTTGGAAAAACTTTTTTAGCCATTAATGAGTTAGCAAGATTTGCTCGTTTTCCTAATAAAAAGGTTTGGTATATTGCTCCAAGTTATCGCCAAGCAAAATCTATTTGTTGGGTTGATTTAAAAGATAGAGTTATAAAACATAAATGGGATTTAAAAATTAATGATAGTGATTTATCTATTTTATTAAAAAACAATTCATCAATATCATTAAGAGGTGCTGATAATGAGCAATCATTAAGGGGTGTAGGGTTAGATTTTTTAGTTATAGATGAATTTCAAGATGTTAAACCTTATGCTTGGCATGAAGTTTTAAGACCGACTTTATCTGATACACAAGGACATGCTTTATTCTGTGGCACTCCAAAGGGTTATAATTGGGCTTATGATATGTATGTAAAAGGAACTAGAGATAATGATTGGAAAAGTTTTAAATATACAACTTTAGAGGGTGGATTAGTTAAACAAAATGAAATAGAACAAGCAAAAGATGATTTAGATGAAAGAACTTTCCAACAAGAATATTTGGCTAGTTTTGTTAATTATGCTGGATTAATATATTATAATTTTGATAGAAATAAAAATATTATAAATAATTATGATTTTACAGGAGATACAATACATATTGGTATGGATTTTAATATTGACCCAATGTGTGCTACAATTGGACAAATCAAAGATAATAATGTTTATATATTTGATGAAATACAAATTTGGAGCTCTAATACAAATGAAATGGTAGAAGAAATTAAAAGAAGATATAAGCAAAAAACAATTATTTATCCTGACCCAAGTGCTAGACAAAGAAAAACTTCTGCTGGTGGATTTACTGATATTGCTATTTTAAAGAATGCTGGATTTGAAGTTAGGTCAAGATCAGCACACCCTTTAGTTAGAGATAGAATAAATGCAGTTAATACGAAACTTAAAAATGCTAATGGTATGTCAAGTCTTTTTATTGTAAATTCTTGCAGAAATTTAATTAAGAGTGTAGAAAGACAAGTGTACAAAGAGAATACTCATGTTCCTAATAAGGAAAGTGGTTATGACCATTTTAACGATGCATTGGGTTATTTTATAGAATATGTTTATCCTCTGCGTAGAGAATTTAAACCAAAAAAACCGATTAGGTGGAGTTAATGGCTGAATACGATAGAGATTTTTTAACAAACAAACATAAGCTATATGAAGATAATATACTTAATTGGGAATTTTATATTCGGTCTTTTCTTGGTGGTAATGATTATAAAAATGGATACAATTTACATAGATATATTTTAGAAACACCAGAAGAATATGATCAACGAATTAGACACACACCAGTTGATAATCATTGTCGTAATGTAGTTCAAATTTATTCTAGTTTTTTATGGAGAGTTCCTCCAAGTAGAGATTATGGAAAATTAAATGGTGATCCACAATTAGAAGCATTTATTGAAGATGCCGATTTAGACGGAAGAAGTTTTAATAATGTTATGAGAGAAATGCAAACTCAAGCATCTATTTATGGTAATTGTTGGGCAGTTGTAGATAAGCCACAAGTAAATACAAAAACAAGGGCAGAAGAATTAGAACAAGATATACGACCTTACATATCAATTTATACCCCAGAGAATGTTGTTAATTGGCATTATTCAAGAGCAAGAAGTGGAAGATTTTATTTAGATTTATTAGTTTTATTAGAAGATGTTAATCAAGAAAGAGCAATCGTTAAAGTATTTACAGAAGAAGATATTTGCACTTATGAGGTTAAAGATTATTTAAAAGATTATTCTAGTAGGGAAATTAAATTAATTGATGAAGTATTAAATCCATTAAGAAAAATACCAGCAGTTAATTTATATAATCAACGATCACATAAAAGAGGAATTGGTATTAGTGATTTATCAGATGTTGCAGAATTACAACAATCAATCTACAATGATTATTCTGAAAAAGAACAATTAATTAGATTAGCAAATCATCCCTCATTAGTAAAAACTCCAAATGTAAATGCTAGTGCTGGTGCTGGTAGTATTATTGAAATGCCAGAAGATATGGAACCAAATTTAAAACCTTATATCATTCAACCTAGTGGTCAAAACCTAGATGGTATTATGAAATGTATTCAAACTAAAATAGATGCTATTGATAGAATCACACATATGGGAAGTGTAAGAGCAACAACAGGTCAAGTTGCAAGTGGGATAGCTTTACAAACTGAATTTCAATTATTGAATGCTAGATTAAGTGAAAAAGCAGACCATTTAGAAAATGCAGAAGAATCAATATGGTCATTATTTGCTATGTGGCAAAATCAAACTTGGGATGGCTCAATAGAATATCCAGACACATTTGATATTAGAGATTGGGCGAGTGATGTTCAATTATTACAAACTGCAAAAGCAAGTGGAGTAAAATCAGAAACATTTACAAAAGAAATTGATAAACAAATAGTATCTGCTGTGATAGATGATGACGATGCCATTAATACCATTAATAATGAAATTGATAATTCTACTACTGCGATTGGACAGTTTGATACACCTAGCATTGAAGGTCAAGAATTGGCTGAAGAATAGGAGAAGTCCTAATGTCAAGGCAAGAAATATTAGAAAAACTCGCAGATCAACACGAACTACAAATAAAAAAAACCCTAGAAAACTTAGAAGCAGAAATCGTAAGTAGTATTTCACGTGCAACAGGTGGGGCAGAATTAATAGAAACTAGAATAGCCATAGAATTACGAAAAGATATTAAACGACATATTGAAGCCACATATTTAGCAACTGCTGATTCCATAGTTAGAGATTATGATAAAATAGTTAATGAATTTTTAAAAGAATTTGGCACTTTAAAAATACCAGATAAGTTTAAATCATTAACTAAAATAGATTTAGAAACTATAACTGCTTTAAAATATCAATCTTTTAGTGGTTTTGAGGATTTGGCTAATAGATATTTAACTGAAATATCTGCAAATGTTTATCAAAATGCTATTGCTGGTCGTTCTTTTAAAGATATGGTTAAGGATATAAGAGGTAAAGTAACGGGTGAAGTAGATATAAGAGGAAGAAGTATGATTGGTTATGCTGGTCAAATAGCACATGATTCAGTTATGCAATTTGATGGTCAATTTACTATATATAAAGCCAAAAGTGCTGGTTTAAAAAGTTTTAAATATACAGGAACTTTAGTTTCTGCTACCAGAGATTTTTGCCGTAGGCATGTTGGCAATACTTATAATGAAAAACAAATAAGGTCAATTTGGACTAATAGTTGGAAAGGCAAATCTAGTGGTGATCCTTTTGTTGTAAGAGGTGGTTATCGTTGCAGACATACTTGGTTGCCTGTTGATAAAGATTGGAAATAATGCTAACTATTAATTTTTTAAAGGAGTTAAAATGGCTGACGAGCAAAAAACGGATACAGTTGAAACTGCAACAACTGAAGTCCAACAGGAAGAAGTAAAACAAGAGGAAGTAAAAGTTGATCCTAGTTTTACAGCAGAACAAGTTGAAGAAAAAATTAAAGAACGATTAGCAAGAGAACGAAGAAAAATTTACAAAGAATTAGGAACGGAAGATTTAAATATTGCTAAATCGGCACTTCAAGAAAAAGAAGCAAAAGAATTAGAGATAAAAAAACAGCGAGGGGAATTTGATGATATTATCAAACAACAAGCTGATAAATCTAATGCTGAAATCAAAACTTTAAAAACACAATTAGAACAAATAAAAATAAATGATAGTTTATTGTCTAGTGCAAGTAAGCACAAAGCAAATGTTCCAGATCAAGTTGTTTCATTGTTAAAAAATAAAGTAAAATTAAATGACGAAGGTAAGGTGGAAATACTTGCAGAAAATAATCAACCTCGTTATAATACAAAAGGTGAACTTTTATCTGTTGATGAATATGTTCAAGAATTTTTAACGCAGAATCCTCACTTCCAAAGCGCAACCCCTAGTGGGTCTGGAAGTCAAGGTAATGTGGATAGGTTAAACGCAAACAAACCTTTTAATATTGCGGATTTAGATATGACAAATCCTGAAGATAGGAAGCGATATGCTGAATATAAAAAGGAAAGGGATGGTAAGCCCACAGTCATAAATTTAACCAATAACTAAAAGGAGATTAGCAAATGGCTAATGAAACTACAAGTAGTACCATCTCGGAACTATATACCGAGATTATTGCAGAGGCATTGTTTGTGGCACAAGAACGATCTATTATGAGAGGTCTTGTAAAAAACTACACAATTGCTGGTGGTGGAAAATCTGTTGAAGTTCCTATTTACTCTGCCGTAAGTGCGGCGGCTGTATCAGAAGCTTCTGATTTATCTAACACTGCAGTAAACCCAACATCTGTAACTATTACAGCATCAGAAGTTGGAATTATGACTACGCTAACCGATTTAGCAAGAAACTCAGCAAGTAGAAATGTTGCGAGTGATATTGGTAGATTATTTGGTGAAGCAATCGCTAAAAAGATTGATACAGACTTAACAGCTTTGTTTGATGGATTTTCAACAAGCATAGGTGGAGCTGGAACAGAACTAACTGCAGCAAAAATTTTTGAAGCAGCAGCAACTTTAAGACAAGCTGGAGTACCTGGACCATATTATGGTGTGTTCAATCCGAAAGTTATTTATAATGTTAAAAAATCTTTAACTAATACTTTCGTTAATCCAAATGCAGGCGACTTACAAAATGAAGCTATGAGAACTGGCTTTATTGGTCAAATTGCTGGAATCAATATATTTGAAACTTCAAATGTTGATGGCACTACAGATACAGATAACTGTAAAGGTGGAGTTTTTGCTCAAGAGGCATTAGGACTTGCAATGATGCAAGATTTAAAACTTGAAACTCAAAGGGATGCGAGTTTAAGAGCAGACGAAATCGTTGCAACTGCTGTATATGGTGTAAGCGAGTTACATGATTCTTATGGAGTAGAAATGCTTAACGAATCAGTAATTAACTAAAATACTTTTCTTATGGCGAGGCAACTCGCCATAGGATATAACAAAAAAGGTATATTATGAGTTTTGTAAATTTAAAAAAAGGAAGTAAAATCATTAAAAGAAGTAAAGATGATTATGAAAAAAATATTGCTGTTTGGCAACATAGAGGTTGGTCTTTAGCAGAAGATAAACCAGAAAAACCTAAAAAGAAAAAAAGTAAAAAATAATGGCTACAACCCAATTCGCAGTAGCAAATAGTCATTTGCAAAAAATACAACCTAATATTCTAGGTTTTGGCATAACTGATTTTGATGATCAATTACAATTAGCTGAAAATGATGTTTTAAGACAAATAAGAGCCGAATGGTGGGAAAGATACAGACATCAAGTAAGATACAAAGATATTACGAAAGTCACATCTGTTGAAATGACAGATACTAAATTAACTGATAGTCAATGGCTATATTCTGTCGTTTATATGGCTTTATGGAAATATGTATATCCTCAATTAACTAAATGGCGAGACGGAAATACAGGTGAGGGCAAAGATACTTTTCAAGTGCAAATAGATTTTTATAGAGATAGATATAATGAAGAATTTGCACAAGTGTTAAAAGATGGTGTTGAATATGACGAAGATGGAGGGGGAACAGTTTCAGATAGTGAAAAAGAAACACTACATACAGGTCGCCTTGTTAGATAATGGTTGTAGATGTTAAGGTTAAAGCCAACACAATTAAAGTTGATAAATATTTAAAATCATTAGAAAAAAAATTTCCTAAAGCTATAGAACAATCTTTAAATAGAGTTTCAGCATTTGGTGTTAAACAAATTACAGAAAAAACTCAAAAAGGCAAAGGTCCCGATGGTGCTAGATTTAGGGGGTATGCAGAATCAACAAAAAAATCTAGACTAAAAAAAGGCAGACAAGTTTCTTTTGTAGATTTAACTGATACAGGACAAATGTTTCGTTCATTAACTTGGAAAGCAAGAAGAAACAAATCTACTTTATTTTTTAGGCGTCATGCAGAAAATAAAAAAGCATCGTATCATGATTATTTTGGTGCTGGTAAAAGTAAAGTTGTTAGACCTTTTTTTAGTATTGGACGAAAAGACGAAATTCAGATACATAAACGATTTGCACAACATTTATTTAGATTGACAGGAATAAGATGAGTGAAAGAGAAGATATAGCTGGTGATATAATTACAAAACTAGATGCTGTTTCTAGTCCCATTGAATTTAAAAAAATCACAAGAGAGCCATTTGAACCAGATGAATTAAGCAATGCACAATTCCCAGCTTGTTATGTTCAAAGTGGCGATGAAACTAGAGAGCCAAGCACTATGGGTGCAGTTGGAACAGGAAAAAGGCAAGGAACAATAGATTTTGTTGTTGTTGGTTTTGTTAAAGGAACGACAAGCAATATTGATACATTAAGAAATCAATTAATTGAGGTTGTGGAAGAAACACTTGATAATGATATAACGAGAAATGGAAATGCTTTAAATACAGAGATAGTTGAGGCAAATACAGATGAGGGAGTATTATTTCCTTATGGTGGTATTAGAATTGTGGTAAGAGTTTTATATCAATTTGTAAGAGGTACAGCATAATTGATAAAATATATTTTGACTAATTTTGTAAAAAAGGTTAGTTAAGATAAAACAAGAAGGTAAATATTATGGGAACAAACAGAGTTATTTTAGTATCACCAAATAATGGTACTGAAAGAGAAGTTTTTTCTTATGAAGTTGAAAATCTTGTTAAGAATGGGTGGAAAGTGAAAGGCAAAAAGCCTCAACCGAAACCAGAAACTAAACCTAAACCAAAAACAGAGGAGTAATAAATGGCTAACCATACAGGACAAAGTGGTACAGTTAAACTAGGCTCAAATGCTGTCGGTAGTGTTTCAGGATTTTCACTTGACACTACAGGCGATGTAATTGAGAATTCAAATTTAGGATCAACAGCTAGACAATATTTGGCTGGTAGAACAAGTTGGTCTGCAAGTGTTGAAGCACATTTTGATGAGACAGATTCAAATGGACAACAAGCATTAACAGTTGGTAGTACAGTTGTATTAAATCTTTACCCAGAGGGTGCAGATTCAGGTGATTACTATTGGTCTGGAAGTGCTTTAGTTACAGGTGAATCTCATGCTGTAACACTAGATGATACAATTAAATCATCTTTTACAGCACAAGGCACAGGAGTATTAACCAGAAGTACAGTATAATTGAATGGCTGAAAAAATAGACTACTTTGAGGGAGTCAAAGGACATTTTGAAAACCTTGAAACAAAAATTATAGAAGTTCCTGAATGGGGATTAATAGGCGACAAATCTATTTATAGTAAGCCATTTAATATGTCTGAAAAGTCAAAACTCTTTAAAGGTGCTAATGATAGCGACCTCAATGTTTTAATAGATGTTATTATTTCCAAAGCATTAACTAAAGATGGCGATAAAATGTTTACATTAGAACATAAAATGCCTTTTAAATTAAAAGCAGATACAGATGTTATTGCTAGAGTATCTTCAGCTATAATGGGAACAGATGAAGAGTCCCAATCATTTAAAAAAAAATAAAAAATAACCCAGAGGTATATTCAGTCTTTGGTTTAGCAGAAAGACTTCATAAGAGTGCAAGTGAAATCTTGCAAATGTCAGTCACAGAGTTTAATATGTGGATTGCTTACTTTGAACTCAGAAAAGAGGAAGAAGAAAGGCAAAATAGAATTGCTCAAATGAAAAGAAGATAATGGCTACAAAAAAAGTAAATATTGACATAATTGCTAAAGATAAGTCTAGGCGAGCTTTAGGACAAGTAAGAAGCAGATTAGATAGAATTAAAAAATCAGCTTTTAGTGTTAAAGGTGCTTTAGCTGGAATTGGTGCTGCTTTAGTAATTAGAAAAATAGTTGCTGTATCTGCTGAATTTGAAGATTTAAGAGACAGTTTATCATCTGTTACTGGTAGTGTAGAAAAAGGACAAGAAGCATTTAATTTTATAAAAGATTTTGCAACAAGAACTCAATTTAGTGTTCAACAACTGACAAGAAGTTTCATTACTTTAAAAGCAAGTGGAATACAACCTACTGAAGAATTATTAAGAACATTTACAGATACCGCAGCAGTTACAACTGATCAAATAGGTGTTTTAGATGCTATGACCAGAGTATTCTCAAGAGGTATTCAAGGAGGTCTAGGTTTAGAAGAATTAAATCAAATAGCAGATAGAGGTATTCCTGTTTGGCGAATTATGGAAGAACAACTTGGTATAACAAGGTTAGAAATAGCAAAATTTGGTCAAACAACAGAAGGGGCTAAAAAAATATTAGATGCATTACAAGAGGGATTAAATAAAGAGTTCGGTGGGGCGACAGAAACTAAAATGGATAACTTATCTACAGCAATGTCTAATTTTGGTATTGCAGTTGATAATAGTGCAGATGCTTTTGGACAAGGAGGTTTTTCAGGTGCTTTAACTAATGCTATTAATCAAGGGTCAAGATTTATAGCATGGTTAGAACCATTAATTTTCTTGTTAGGTAAATTAACAGGTTTAATTATTACTGTTCTTGTATGGCCATTTGAACAATTAGGAAATGCTGTCGCTTTTGCCACAGAAAAAGGTTCTGAATTTTTACAATGGTTAGGAATTACTAAAAAACTTGCTGATGAAGTAGCAATAAGCACAGATGATACAGAAGAAGCAATGAAAGATTTAGGAAAAGCAATTGAAGTAGCAGAAAATAAAACTTTTGACTTAAATGCAGAAATGAAAAAACAAGTTGAAGCAAATAAAAAAGTTTTTGAAAGTATTAAAGAAAGAAATTTATCTGAATATGAATTAATTGATGAAAGAATGAATAAAGAACTTGCTTTAGTTGAAAAGCAAGAACGATTATTAGCAACAATTAGAGATGATGCTATTACTAATAATTTAATGGACGAACGAATGGCTAATGCAATTTATTTAGCTGAACTTAAAAAATTTGCTGGTCTTAAAGAAATGATTATGCTGGAAGCAGCTCAAGAAAGATTAAAAATTATTGAAGATGAATTAGATGAAGCATTTGCATTGCAACAAGCTCATTATAATAAAAATTTACAGGCATTAAAAAATTATCAATTCCAAAAAATTAATTTAGAAGAATTAACTCAAGAACAAATTAAAGAATTACAAATAGAGGGTGGTCGTCAATTATTAAGTGAATTGGCTAAAATGAATAGAACAATGTTTATGCTTGATAAAGCATTAAGAATTAGACAAGCATATATGAATACAGCAGCTGGTGTTACAAGAGCATTAGCAACTGGTAATATTCCTATGGCTATGTTGATTGGTGGTTTAGGGGCAGTTCAAATAGCAACAATAGCACAACAAAAATATACAGGCAGACAATTAGGAGGACAGGTTAAAGCTGGACAACCTTATATGGTAGGTGAGGCTGGTAAAGAATTATTTGTTCCAAGCCAAGATGGTAAAATTGTTGCTAATCACGATTTAGGAAAACCTGTTACAGTTAATTTTAATATCAATACAGTTGATGCTAGAGGATTTAATGAATTATTAGTTAATAGTAGAGGTGTAATCGTAAATATGATTAATAGTGCTGTTAATGAAAAAGGGAAAGTAGCAATTATATGAGTGGTGCATTACCAAATACAGATTTTACAGCTATTAATATTAAGAGCAATCAAAAAACTTTAGTAAGCGAAACTGATAGTGGTAAAACATATAGACGACAAGTTCAAGGTCAGCGATGGTCTTTTACAATACAATATCCATCTATGACTAGAGCAGATTTTGCACCTACTATGGCTTTTATGATTAAACAACGATCACAAAAAGAAAGTTTTACAGTCACTTTTCCAAGTTATCTTAATGCTATAGGAAATGAAACAGGTACATTATTAGTTAATGGTGCTCACTCTGTGGCTGATACAACTATTGCTATTGATGGTTTTGCTGGTGATGGTGCTGGAAGATTGAAAGCTGGTGATTTTTTAAAGTTTGCTCATTCAAAAGTTTATATGGTTGTGGCTGACGCTACAAGTTCAAGTAATGCATGCACAGTAACAATAGAGCCACCACTTACAACTGCATTAGCTAATGATAGTTCAGTCACATACGATTCAGTTCCTTTTACTGTTCATATGACCTCTGATGTGCAAGAATTTGAAACAGGGGCAATAGATAGTTCTGGTAATCTTTTATTTAATTATGAGTTTGATGTTATTGAGGCAATATAATGGCAAGAGGTTTATCAAGCGCTGTTAAAACTGAATTAGCAACAGGAAACATAAGTCCTGTTTTATTAGTCTATATTGGATTTGCTACTCCTCTTTATTTAACTAACTCTGGTTTTCCTATAACTTCAAGTGTCTCTGGTAGTTCTCAAACTTATACTGCTTCTGGTCATTTAAAAGCAATTAGTAATACTACTGAAACAAATAAACCTACAAAAAACTCTTTATCTATTTCTTTATCAGCAGTTGATCAAACTTATGTATCAGTAATATTAAATGAAAATATAATAGGAAAAGAAGTTAAAATTTGGCGAGGATATTTAGATAGTTCTAGTGCAATAATAGCTGATCCATTTTTATTATATTATGGAACGATAGACGAATATAAAATATCTGATTCTACAAACACAGCGAATATTGTTTTAAATATAACTTCACATTGGGGAAATTTTGATAAACAAAATGGAAGAACAACAACAGATAATTCACAACAAAGATTTTTTAGTAGCGATAAAGGTATGGAATTTGCTTCTTTAACTGTTCGTGATTTAAGGTGGGGGAGGGCTGATTAATGACAAGTTATCATTTTTACGAAGCACAAAAAAAAGACTTAAATGAAATGTTTAATATTTTACATGAGTTTGAAAAAGAAGCTCCAGATTTAGGTTATCCAAATATAGACAGGGCTAAATTACAAACTCGCATATTATATTTTATGGATAATGGAAAAGTATTAATGGTTAAAGATTTAGAAAAAGATAAATTAATTGGGGTTGCTATTTTACATATGACAGAATTTTTATGGAGTAAAGAACAACTTTTAAATATTCAAACTATTTATGTTTTAAAAGAATATCGTTCATTTTCTTTATTTAATCAAATGATGAAAATAATAAAAAAACAAGCTAACAAAAAACCTATACATATGAGTATATCAACAAAACTAATTGCTGATTCTTTAATGAAAAGAGCTGGTTTTGAAAGTATGGGTGGAATTTGGAGAATGTCGTAAATGTGTGATGCTCCTGATATAGATATACCTATTATAGGCGATATTATAGATATCATTGTTGATATCGTAGAAGATGTTATTAGTTGGATTATACCTATTCCTGAAATACCAGATTATGGCGATTTAAACCAAGACCAAATAGCAAAAGGAGTTTTATTAAATAAAATATCTGCCAATGCCTCTATACCAATTATTTATGGAACAAGAAAAGTAGGTGGTAATGTTGTTTTTTTAGAAACTTCAGGAACTGATAACGAGTTTTTATATATGATTATGGTTGTTAGTGAGGGAGAAATTGACGATATTTCACAAATTTATATTAATGATAATTTAGTTACTTGGTCAGGTGATTTAGCTGACAATACAGAAAGAACGGTAAATAGTAGCGATTCAAATTATTACAAAGATAGTGCAAGTTTAATTTCTGTAAAACCACATTATGGTTCTGATAGTCAAACTTATGATACTTTAGTTGGTGGTTTAAGTTCATGGACAAGCAACCATAGATTAAGAGGTTTGGCTTATCTTGCTTTTAAGTTTACTTGGAATAGCGATGCTTTTGGAAGCTTACCAACAGTTCATGCAGTAGTTAAAGGTAAAAAAATTTATAATCCTAATTTAGATGGAACTTTAACAGGTGGCTCTGGCTCTCATAGAGCGGATACAAGTTCAACATGGGAATATTCAGATAATCCTGTTTATCAATTATTAGATTATTTAAGAAATACTCGTTTTGGTATGGGTATTGCTAATGGTTATTTTGATACGAATTTTGCTGATTGGCAAACTGCTGGTGATGTTTGTGATGCAAATATAACTCCTTATTCTGGTGCAAGTCAAATTGATTTAATGGATAGTCATGCAGTTGTAGATACATCACGAAAAGCAATAGATAATATTAAAGAATTAATAAAAGGTTGTAGAGGAATATTAAATTTTACTGCTGGTGCTTATAAGATGTTAGTTGAAACTTCTGGTAGTGCTACTATTACTTTAGATGAAGATAATATTATTGATGGCATACAAATATCAAGTAAAAATAAAAATTCACGATATAATAGGGTAATAGTTTCTTTTGTTAATCCAAATAAAAATTATCAATCAGATGAAGTGCAGTTTCCACCTGTTGATGATTCTTCTTTAGCAAGTGCTGACCAGCACTCAACCATGAAAACTGCTGATGGTGGTATTTTATTAGAGGGAAGGTTTGATTTTCAAACTTTAACAAATCCTTATCAAGCGCAAGAAATGGCTGAAATAATTTTAAGACGATCAAGAACAAGTTTAGATGTAAGTTTAAAAGCTGATGGAAATGCTATGGAATTATCAGTTGGCGACATAGTAAATATAACTCATGCTACTCCAGGTTTTTCTGCCAAAGCATTTAGAGTGCAAGGTTTAGTTCTGAATGCTGATTCAACAGTTAGTTTACAATTAAGTGAACATCAAGATTCATATTATACTTTTGGAACACAAACAGCAGTAGCGACAATACCAGATACAACTTTACCAAATCCTTTTAGTATTGTTGCTCCAGCAAGTGTAACTCTTAGTGATGAATTAATTTTATATAATGAAGGAACTGCAATAACTAGATTAAATATAGTTGTTGGTGCTTCAACAGATAAGTTTGTGCAATATTATCAAGTAGAAGCAAAATTAAGCACAGAAACAGATTATAAAATAATAGCAAAAGGTTCACAGCTTAATTATGAAATGCTTAATGTTATAGATGATAAAACCTATAATGTAAGAGTTAAAGCCATTAATGCTTTAGGAGTTAGTTCTTCTTATACCTCTGCAAATAGATTAATAGTTGGTGCAACTGAACCACCAAATGATGTAGAAAATTTTTCAGTTAATATGCAAGGATCAAATCAAATGCAATTAAATTGGGATGCTGTTAGTGATTTAGATGTATCATATTATGAAATTCGTTATCAAAATGTAACAACTTCGGCACAATGGAATAAATCTAATAATTGGCTTCAAGTTCCTAGAACAAGTGGAACAACAAAAACTACTAATGCTAAAACAGGTGCTTTTTTAATTAAAGCAGTTGATAAGTTAGGGAATGAATCAAATAATGAAACAATAATTTATTCCAATATATCATCACTCCAAGCATATAAAAATATTTCTACATTAACAGAAGATTTAACTGCTGGTACTTATGATAGTGATATTGCTTTAACCGATTCTTCAGGAACTAATTCTATTGTTCTTGATACTATAACTGATTTTGATGATACTACAGGAAACTTTGATAGTCCTAGTGGAGATTTTGATTTAGGTGGAACTGATGTAACATCTAATCCAAATTATTATACAGCAAATATTGACAATGAGGGTTTTTATACTTTAAATTCTTCTTTATCATTAAGTGGTACTTATGATGTTTCATTTACAAAAAATTTAACCATTGACCAAATTGAAGACCCATACGATTTATTTGATTCAGGACGAGGCTATACAAATTTTGATGATGCACCAGCACCTTTTGATGGTAACGATCCAACTAATGCTATTCAAAGTTTGCAAGTTGCTAGTTCTACTTCTAGTTTAGGAGATGCTACAACATTTTATGCTTTAAATGCTTCAACAACTTATAAAGGAAGATATTTTAAATTCAGATTGCGTATGGCAAATAAAAATAATAAAGTTAGAGGGTTTGTAAGTGGAATAAGTATTAGTGTTGATATGGAAAAAAGAATGGAATCTGATGAAGATATTGCAAGTACCACAGGAACAAAAGCAATAACATATACTAATAGTTTTTATGCTAGTCCAGCAGTTGGTATATCTGCTCAAAACATGGCAACAGGAGACACTTATACAATTTCATCAAAAAGTGCGACAGGCTTTTCTATTGCATTTACAAATTCAAGTGGAAGTGGTATCAACAGAACATTTGATTATGTTGCTCAAGGTTATGGGTTGAAATCATAGAACAAATAATGATATAGAGGTATTATGAGTCAAGTTTCAGATGTAAGTATAGCAAATCAAGGTTTTAGTGCTTTTCGTACAGAATTAAACAATATTTTAGGTGCAATAAATACTACTCATATTGGGACTTCTGCCCCAGGTAGTATTGCACAAGGTAGTTTGTGGATTGATACTTCTGCTGGTGCTACAGGTTGGATTTTAAAATTATATGATGGTTCAGATCATATTGCTTTAGGCACAATTAACTCAACAGCTAATACTGTAGATTGGACAGATAGTTCAGTCACATTTGATATTGTTAATGATACTTCCCCTCAATTAGGAGGAAATTTAGATACTAATTCACACAATATAATAATAGATGATGCTCATTATATTTCTGACGAAAACAATAATGAACAAATTATATTTCAAACAACATCTTCAGCAGTAAATGAATTAGAAGTAACTAATGGTGCAACAGGAGATGGACCAATTTTAGGAGCAAGTGGTGAAACAAATGTAGATTTACATATTAAGCCGAAAGGTTCTGGGGAAACTGTTATTGGTTCTGGTGGTGCTTCTGCAACTTTAACAACAAGTGGTGCATATGATTTAGTTTTAGATACAAATAAAGGAACTAATTCTGGAAATATAACTATTACTGATGGGGCAAATGGCGATATAGATTTAACAACTAATGGAACAGGTAAAATTAAATTTAATGATTTAGCTTATATTCCTCAACAAGCAATTACATCATCTTCTAATGCTGTTGCTTGGGATGTTCAAGCTAAACCAAATGCTTATCATATTACTACGGAAAATACGACTTTCTCTGCACCAAGCAATGGCGTTGAGGGTGCTTTTATTTGTTTAGAAATAAATTATAACGGATCACATACTATCGGATGGAATACAGTTTTTGAATTTGCAGCTTCAACTGAGCCAACAGAAACAGCAACAGATGGCAAGACTGATTTACATATTTTCCGTTACAACGGAGCAATATGGCAAGAAGTAGGTAGAACAATGAATTTAAGTGAGAGTTAAGATATGTATGCAATAGTAGAAGATAAAAAAGTTATTGAAATTTTTAATAATCCTAGAAAATTAATTAGAAATGATGTTCGTTATTCAACGAAAATATATTCCTTATGGTCAGTAGATGAAAAAAAAGCCATTGGTTTATATGAAGTAGAAGAAGATAATAAAAAAAAGAAAGATGAAGAATATTATATAAATACAGATCAAACTATTACTTATAAAACAACAGGTGATAAAGTTACAGCTTCTTATGGTACAGCAACAGCAAAAGCTATTGCAGATTCAACATATACTCCTCAAGATAAAACTGATGGATTAATACCAAGTGGTGAAGATGTTGGTGATGTAAAAACTAAAGGATTAAAAACAATTAAAAAAGAGTTAATAAACAATCAATGTGAAAATTTACTCGCACCAAGTGATTGGAGAGTAGTGAAAGCAACTGAAACAGAAACTACAATGGATAGTAGTTGGAAGACTTGGCGAGCAAGTGTGAGAACCAAATG
>VTLG01003525.1_pt1 | contig 33719 bp, 54 predicted proteins | sample 4694571 | NCBI WGS metagenome assembly VTLG01 (sample SAMN12604809, study PRJNA352737) | marine metagenome | biome: ENVO:00000447; feature: ENVO:00000209|ENVO:00000569|ENVO:01000036; material: ENVO:00002151; isolation source: viral sequences binned using virsorter ...
CACCTGGCCCTGATGTTCTTTTAATTAGCACAAACCTTGCACCACTACTAAAACCACAGTCGATAGTCTGACTGTCTCCTGACGTAGAGCCGTTACCTGTTATGCTTCCAACTTTACTTACATTTGCGACTGTCGCAAAAAGGTAGGCTATGTAGTTTCTAGTGGTTGTTACATCATTGACTTTTTGTGCCGTTCCTACAGTAAATTGCGTGGCAGTAGGGCTTGTATCATTCCACCTATTAGAAGCTGTTGCTTGTGCATCAGTAGTATTTAACTGTAAGTATTTAGTGTTTCCTAATGCTGAATGATAAACTTGCCAATCCTTCGTATCATCACGATTTTTTATCCACATCATCTCAGGTACGGCAGACAAGTTATGATTTAGAGCTTGTGCGCTTGTTGTTGATTTATAAGCAACCACATCGAAATACGAGGGTGCACGCTTCCACATGTGAGCGTAATAGTTTGTTATTGTACTTGTAGCAGAATACCACCCATTTTGATAATCCCATTTAGAGTTATTAAAAGAAGACTCAGCATTTGTTAAATCAGTATATAACCTTTTAGCACCAGTAAGCCTTGCACTAATATCTTTACTAGCTCCACTAGTATCTAATCTTATTGCCATATCAACAGGAAAATTTGATCTAAAAGAAGGCGCATTGCCATCACCAGTTGAACCTTGAGAATCAATTGCAAAAACCTTAGTCGCATCTTCTGGTGCAGCTAGTGGGCCTCTGCGTATTGCCATGTAGATGTAGTCACTACCTGATGATCCTGCATGACCTTCGTGTATAAAACCTGTTGCCGTTGGCTTTATCTCATAACCACCTGTGTTACTCAAACTACTTTCTGCGGCATTTTGGTTAGGATTAAGTAACTGTCTATTATTAACATCCCATCCACGCATTACATCGTGCATACGCCAGTTATCATTATCACCGCTATTTGTATTATTTGCTAATTTATAAATTATAAACTGCGGCTCAAATCCTAAGTTAACGCTAACCTCTCCACTACTTGTTCCAGTAAAACTCCCACACTTAATAATATCTTGATCTTGATTTGGCCCGAACTCACCGTCATTATTGTTGTGTGCGAATAGGTAGGCTACGTAGGTAGCACCATTTTCGTTACTAAAAGATGCGTTATCTACTGTAAAATTGGTTGATGTTGGGCCTGAACCCCAGAGAGTAGTTGCTGCACCTGCGTCAGTATTGTTTAGTTCCCACCTTTTATTAGTGGCATACCTATGAAAAACCTGCCAATCATCAGATGAACCAGAATCAGTTCTTTTTAAGATTATCATTCCAACTGTGGTGCCTAAGTTATGTGAAACAGAACGACCATTTGTTCCATCCCCAGTATACGTCACAACATCAAAAAATTTAGGGGCTTTGCGAAATGTCCAAGAGACGTATTTATCGCTGCCATCATTTAAATCCTGACTAGCAGTGCTATTTAACGCAAACCCTGTTGAACTAGTAGTAAAAACAGCAGAGCCAGAAAAATTATGTAAACCATTACTAAGATTACTACGAAGCCTACTACCTCCTGTTGCGCCACTTTCGGTATCAAACAAGCTATGATTAGTACTAGCTGTTGATCTATTCTTAATCCAAACTAAACCGCCTTCATTACTTAAATCGATATTGTTAGTAACAGTTTGAGTAGAGTTATTTCCATTATAAACAAACGTGTTGAAGATTTCATCTATATCAAGACCTGCACCTGCTGCCGCACCAGCCGCTGCCTTTAATAATTTCGTTGATATGTTCATTACTTAATATCCTGACCAGCGACCAACAGGTTATATATCGTGCCACCGTCTGTCGTAAAAATTACAAACGTATCAATTGCATTTGCCGTTGCTGTTAGTGTCGGCGCAGTACCACCAACAAAGTCAACACTGCTTGGGAATGTCACAGTGTAACCTGATCCAGACGCATCCTGTTTAATTTTAAGAACAAAACTTGATACCTTGCCAGATGCCGCTGGATTGCTAAAGGTATACGTTACATTTTCAGTTAGCGTATGCTCAAACACATTACCATCACGCAAGTTAAGCGTAGCCGCATTAGAGCTAGATGTTACAGAGGTGCTTTCCTCAATCGTGCCGTTGTCAAACGTAGCCACACCATTTGCATCTGTTGTCACGAAAGCACTTGCGCTGGTTGTGCCCAAAGCATCAGGTAACTTCACCACGTATGTTGCGCCTGCGCTGTGCGGTGCAGACTGTATTGTTATGCCGTGACTGTTGTTCTCACAATTAAGTACAATTGAGCCTTGATTTGTATTGCCTTTTACAACAACACGCCCCGTACCGTTTGGCGCAAGGTCCAAATCTGCATTAGATGAAGTAACAATATCTTGCCCGTTTGTATCAAGATTAGCTGCAAGGCCAGTGCTTAAATTTAACGTTGTGCCAGATATTGTGCTAAACGCGCCAGTGCTAGCAGAGTTTGCGCCAATAGCCGTGCCGTCAATAGAACCTGAGTTTATGTCTATGCCAGTAACAGGGGTTGTGCCGTCAAGTAGATCGTCAATTGAGTCTAAATTATTATTAATTTTAGTACCCCATGTATCTTCTGAAGCACCAACCTCTGGTTTGGTTAAACTATATGTAGTTGTTGTTGTATCTGCCATAACTGTTTCCTTATGCTGCCTCTCTTACAGGGGAGTCCGTCCACGTAACAATACCATCATCAGTTGCATCTGTCCATGTATCTGTAGGATCAGTCTCGTCCTCCCATTTAAATCTACCACTCGCTGTTAAGCTGGATGTTATTGCAATAGCAGACGCACCGCTTCTTGTTACTGCAGAACTTGCTGTAAGTGCAGAGGTTAAAGGTATATTAATCGCACCTGTTACACTTCCTTCACCACCAGATGTTACACTTGATGTTGCAGTAATTGCAGCGGCACCAACAGCCGTTACATTTGCACTTGCAGAAACGCTAGAGGTTGCAGAAATAGTAACAAGGCCAGCTTCTACGCTTACATTCTCACCATATATACTCGTGCCATAGGTGCGTAAACCGTAACCCGTTCTATAACCATCTGATTGTGCATACTTTTCTGCACTTGCACTAACGCTAGATGTAAGAAAAATATTTATTAATGCATCGCTTACAACATCACAACTAGCTGTAACGTTTGCACTTGCAGCAATTGTAGATGCACCAACCTTAACAACCTGTGCACTTGCAGAAACGCTAGACGTTAAAGTTACCGTTGCAGAACCGTCAATCGCACCAGAAACACCGAATACACCAGTGCCAAATGTGCCAATGCCGAATCCTGATCTATACGGCATTAATCAAGCGTAATGTCTATATCGCCAGCAGGAATACGGAAAACATCTCCTGTGCCAATTGCTTTTGATACCGATAAAGCACTATGTGCAATTAAATTGCCGCTAGAGGACGCATCAAATATACCAATATGGCTTATCGTACCCCAAGAACCCGTTGCAGCCGTAAACTCAATTGCACCCGAAGTAGTTGCAGCATTGCCTGATACAGTAAATGTAGCTGCCTTACGTGTGTAACTATTACCAGATATTTCAGTTGCGCCTGACCCAGTATCCGTAGGATCAGCAGTAAATAACCCAACATACCAAGCTGTCGGCCTCGTTACGCTTGTTGTCGTAAACACGTAGTTTAAAACGTGTGTTTCAAATGTATCGCTAAAACTCATAAATCACTCCATTAGATGCATCTACGCCACACTATAGCGCATTTTTTTAATTTTAGTAAGCGGCTATCTTCATCCTTAAATTACCACTAGATTGTCGTGTTCTATTGCTAGAACTATTTAGGCTTGCAACTGCCCCTGCATAAGCAGAACTCCAAACAGGTATTCTCTCATCGTCAGATAAATAAGGTGCAGCCTGCAATAATGACCCATACAAATATGCATCTGGGGCTGTATCAAGCAGCCAATTAGAAGTGTTGCTATCTGACAACGGATCAATCTTTTCATAATACACAAGCTCAGTTGCATAAGATGTATCGGGCGTAGGATGCAACTCAAACGTATCACCCACATGCGCGTAATACTTTGGCCTACCTGCAGTGTCTAAATTGCTTGCACGCCTTGCGCTTAAATCATCAATGCTGACCATCTCCAATCTATATGTATCGCCAGTGTTAAGCGTAAACCTAATTGTCTCAAGCCAGTTGCTCGGCACTTGGCTATATCTGCTGTCAAGATTAGCATTACTACGCTCTATCATCTTGTAATGCCGAACCTCACGTTCCATCTGATGTTCAGCAAGCGTAATAAAATCAGGAATAACTGTAGTTAAATCACTCCTGTTTAGCCAATCAGCTATGCTTGCTTTAAGTTCTGCGAATGTTGTAAGTGCCATCTAGCATCTCCATCGTTTTCTAGCTTGCCGCAAACGACTATTCGGATTTTTGGCTGCTTTGGGAAACTTCTTCATCTGACCTGCTGACCTAGCACAATATGACTTACGCCTTGCCTTTTCTTTCTCGGTCAAGTTCTTTTTCTTTGTTACTGCGCCTTGCAGCTTAGACTTTGGATTAGCTGCCCTGTGACGCCTAATCCCTGCTGGGGTCATACCTGCACCGTCTTTTGTCTTACGGTAGTTAGGACTTTTACCTGTCGTAGTCCTCCGTATGGCCTTTTGTCGGGGCATTATCTTGTTAAATTTCCAATAGTATTATTTCTGCGAATAAAGTTTAAATAATTTTCATACAAACTTCTTAACTGATCTAAACCAACGTTAGGCAAAATAGATTGCTGTTGAGCAAATTCTTCAAAGGTCATTGGCTGCGCTTCCATAGATGGCTGTCTTAAACTAGGACTACCAAGAACTGACGGAGTTACGCCGCCCAATATTGTTCCGTCAATTCTGCCACGCATATCACCTTCTTCAAAACCTGTGGTACCTACCATGCTCGTCTGCATTTGTGGCTGTGGCCCCATAGGAACTCCCCTAGATGTGGGCTGTGCTGGGCCTTCAGACATTACTGATGGTCTTGGTTCTACTGGCATAGATGGAATAGTATTAATATCCATCATTCTTTGCGCGTTTTGCATCCTTGTTATTTCTTCTGCAACACGTGGGCTAGGGCCAGAAGTCGGCACAACATTTACATCCATCATTCTGTTAGTTTGTGCAGCAGGCATAGAACCTACCATTACCGTTGGTCTTACTCCGCTTACATCTTGACGCACAACAGAAGGTGTTGCTGCTGCTTCTGCAGCGCTTACAGTGTCTGGACCATCACCAAGCAAACCACCATAAAACGCATCTCTCGCCTCACGCCTTGTCTTATCTTCAGAACCATACGGATTGATCGGCATAAGGTTTGCCAACATGCTAAATATACCGCCACCCTCAAACTGATTACCGCGCTGACCTGCGCCACCACCGTCAATCATATCAAGAAAGTCTAAAAATTTAGCTCGGTCTGCCATCACTTCTTACCTTTTTTTCTAGCACGAAGCTTCTTAAAATCTGCCCCTGTAATTTTATTACGTGGTTTTGCAACTGCAGCAAGCTTCTTCTGCTTGGCGCTATACTTACTCATCGGCATTACTTCTTACCCTTCTTTGTTTTCCAGCTTATTCTTTTTGGCCCCGTTTTACGCTTGGCCGCCCTTTTAGCTGCAGCAGACTTTGATTGAGCTTTAGGGCGGCAAGCTGGGTAAGGTCTCCCCTTATCCTTCTTTCCGCTCCTACCACACTTTTTCCCTGTCTTAACATCTCGCCAATCTTCTTTAAACCACTTTGTTAAGCCACCTGTCGGCTTCCTAGCCATTAGTACTTACCACCACGCTTCTTATACTCTCGCACTAACCAAGCACTTGCGTAAGCCGACGGAAAAACCTTAAACTTACGCTTAGCTGCAGCCTTAACCCTCGCATAAAGCTGAGGGTTTTTAGGCTTTGGACTAGAGTACTTGCTTTTTTTAGCAGCCACTATCTACGCATCTTTTTCTTAGTTTTAGCTTTTTTCTTCATTGCTCTGGGTTTCATCGCCATGTCATTCTCCTTTTTCTATCGACAACAAGCGCCTCATACTCAGCGCTGGGATATGCTTCATAATAGCCTAAAGGATTAAGTTTGTCACTTGCATTTATAACAAGCTCCAAATCCTGTATAAACAGCATGCAATATTCCTCATCAATGCTGCTTTCCCATTCATTATCAAACAAAAAATCTAACTCAGCATCCTCTGCGCCATAATCAGGATGAAACTGCATACAATGCAACGCAACAAATCTATGGTTTAACCTCTTGGTAAACTCAGCAAACTCAGTCATATCGGGCAAATTATATGACGCTAGAATAACCAAATCCTTATCAAACGCATCAAAATCAAAACAATACTTATCAGCCTGCAGAATAATATCCTCAAGCTCAACAACCATTACCTTATCTTGCTTCCATGCCTGTTTCGCATACGGACAAGGCGGCATACCCTTTAAATACTTACTCGGCTGCTCCAAAACCTCGCGTGACCAACTCCGCAAATCACTCTCAATACTAGGCAATGCCACGCAAGTTCCTTCTTATCTCGCCACGCCAAGAGCTAAACTTACCAGATAATGCAGTTGCAGCATCGCTTGCCATCGTCAAACACAAAGCATCAGCTAAATCAGGTGACTGTAAACCACGCTTACGCATCTCATCCTTTGACTCAGCTTTCATCTTGCCACTAGAAGTAAAACTATACCTAATACTGGTCAACTCAGCGATAAGCTGGTCATTGCTCGGCAACTTACAACTACGATCCTCAAGCCAACCCTTTGTCTTAAACCAAAGCTCACTCCGCAAATTCAAATACGTCTCACCCATGCTCGGCGCTTCTGCAACATTCACACCGCGCACAGGCAACTCCAACTCCTGCAAACGATCTACCACACCAGAACCAACGCCAATACTATCCACCAATATCTCTCTCGGCCTGCGCCTATCAGGTAAACCCTCATATTCCGCAACAATCCTACCCACAGTCTGCATTAAATCCAAACCACGCCAAGACCGTATCTCCGTCACAATCGGACCCTGCCTCTTACATAACGCCGTGCTATCCGTGCCAAACCTCGCTACGTCCAAGCCCCACACAATGCTTGTCTCCTCACTCACCTGCACATCCCTATGCTGTGCAGACTCAGCAAGATGAAACGGAATAATCGTATCATCGTCCGCAAGCGGAAACTCGCCCAGCACACGAATACGAAACGCATTGCTTTCCTCACCATAGCGTAACCGCATCTCATCAATAAACTCATCACTCACCAACGGACTATCCACACATGACCAACGGCGTGTCCACCAGCTATCAGCCATGCGCGTCTGACTTTCATAAAACGTACCACTGCTCCGCGTGGGGTTGCTCAACATAATCGTAGTCGCATTATGACCCGACATAGACCCAGCCGCAGCCTCGAACACCTTCTCAGGCACACCGCTGGCCTCATCGACAACCAACATCACATGCTCTGAGTGCACCCCAGCTAACGCCTCTGGTGTCTCGGCTCTACTGGTTCTTGCCGAAATAAACATCTCGCTTGGCGCAGAATTATGCTCCACACGATCCGACTTCACATTCAGCACAGACTGCAAATGCGGAGGCAACTCATTAATCCAACGCTTCATCTCTGCAAACAAAGCATCAAATAACTGGCTAGACGTGGGGGCCGTAACCACAACCTTATTCGGGTAATGCATCAAAAAATACCATAACATCGCCCAAGATGCCGCCGTTGACTTGCCCGTACCATGCCCAGACCTGACGCTAATCTTACGCTCACCAGACGCAATCGCATTCAAAAACTCAGCCTGATACGACAATGGCTTTACGCCCAGCACTTCCTCAACAAACAAAGCAGGTGCCTTAACATAACGCTGGGTAAAATCCAGCATCGTATTGCTGGCTAAATCATTCACCCTGCACAACCTTCATCTTACGCAGCGCATCCAAATGCAAATCACCAATATTAATCTGCACATTCTGTTGCCCAGCATTGCCATACTTCTGCCTATTATAAGCCATCGCCATAATATTATGCTGAGAGGCATAACCCTTCGCAATGCCCAAATCTATCTGACTAACATTAGCCTCGCTTGCATCACGAATGCCATCCTTAGCTTCTTCAACCTCACCCTGCCTGCGCTTATGCACCTCATCAAGATACTCAAAGCTTGCCTCTGCATGCGCGTCAGCCACCAAATGCTCAACTTCTTTTATCGCAGGGGCGTAACGCTCATCCTTCATCAGCAAACGGCGAAGATACCCACGATCTAACCCTATCTCACGCGCTAACTGAGGGATTGTCTTGCCTGCCAAAAGCGCCTCCTGTAGCGCCTCTGGGCCGCCACGACTATCTAACGCAGCAAGCGCTTTGCGCTTCATTGGCTTACCTGCCATGCTATGCTCCACGTTTGTTTTTCGGAAATATTACTGTGATATTGCTGCAAAAGCAATGGGGGCATGGGGGGCTACGCAATGCCTAGGTGGGAGGAGAGCTAGGCATGTATGGAGAAGAACGTAGCCCTGCGAAAAATATAACACAAAATTTGGTGTGTGAGAATGTATAATAATAATAGGGGTAGGGGTGGGGGTCAGACGGGGGGGTCAACAAAGCAAAGCCACCAGAAAAGACGGATCATATTCATGTATTGCAATATATCAATATGATAATTCGTATAATAGTTATTATGTTAACAAAATGATACTACATTTAGTATGTGTATTGCCTGTTTATCTATATCTTGATTAGGTACTATATGTAGTGCTTTTGCACTACTAAAACTGGCTTAAATATTGCCAGTTTAATTCTTAATTGTACTCACTTTGCCAAGATATAAACAATAAAAAACAATAGTATTGCTTTTGTTTAAATTTTGCAGTATTCGCGCATGCGCGTGCGCGGCTTGTGCTTTAGTGTGTTATGTGTCGTTTTAATTAATAAATGTTTTTTTATAAGTTATTGATTATATTACTTTCTTTTTTCTTGTGTATCAATATTATATGATTATGATAGGTGTATAAATATAAGAAAGGGAAAAACTAATGAGCTACGCATATAACTTTAATAATCAGCCTTTATTCTGGGTTTATTATATAGGTACTTCAAACGGTGCATATATACGAGCAAGTGACCACAATTCTGCAAAATGGATTTATGCAAAAGGTGAAGGCTTAAATTCAATTGTATATTTAAGATCAACTAAAAACAAACAACAATAAGAAAGGAAAAACTAATGACTAAAGTACACCATACAGTTTATAAGCCACGCTATGAAGCTTTCATTCTTGACCATATAGAGCGAGATAATGAAGAAAAAAAGCTAACTACTAGAGCAGAAAAGATTGCTCATATCTTTAACCGTTTTAATAATGAATATGGTCATGAAATAACTAGATTAGGCAAACATAAAGCTTTGATTGAATGGCTTAAGGGTATTCCGTTCGGCCTACCATGTTACAACGGTGAAATAATAGACTTAGCTATCGAAATGGGTTCAATTGATGAAAATCCCAGCGACAAATTAGTAAGTAGAGTTTTAGAAGGTTACTTTCCATTTATGGCAAACATTCTTCTAAATATGGAAAGATCAAACAAATGAATACCCCAGAAATACAATTCCTAGTAGGCTTTATCACATTTTTATTCTTTACTGGCGCTGTATTTCTTGCGCCGTATATAATCCAATATTTAGGGAGTTAAACCAATGGACAAACAGCAAAGAGAAGCACAACAGGCCTTTGATGATGCAATAGAGGCGATAAAATATGACTACATGTATATGGGCACTGAGACAGACTCAGAGCATGGCTATCAGTATATATTGCTCAAGCATATTGAAACTAGAGACTACATCAAAATACCCAAAACAATGTTTAACATAAGGAACCAAACCAATGACTAAAGAAATTCAAATCAATAACGCATCAGACGCTTTTACATTAGCTATTCATTTAGCCGCAACTGCGCCAAGTAACGACAAGGCCAAAGAATGTTTACAATATGCTTTTAACATTGCCAGCAAGCTCGATCCAAAAGAAATAGGGCTTTGCTTTATGTCAGCCGCTGTGGTCACTGAAATGGAGTCAAATTAATGGAATTTTTAGATAAAATGTTAGGGCCACTTATTGCGCCTCGTAAAAGGCAAAAATCAGATTTGGAGAAAGAACAAGAAAGAGAAAATAAAAAATATTATATGCGTTTAAAAAGATTATGCAAAAAACATGGCATTACTTATGAACGAGATTTATCGTATTGGGATTTTTCTCAGCCAATTGGCACAATAGGCGCAAATCAAAATATATATAGTTATGAAACAGCATATAATTATGTAAATGATTATTACAACATGACTGAATCAGAGCAAAAACAATTTAAACAAGATCAAATTGATAATGACCCATATTATTCCGGGCCAACCATTGAAGAATTGTTTTCAAACTAAAACAAACCCATTTCCCCAACTAGGCCGCGCCCTAAGCGGCCTTTTTTTATTTCTTAGCATTACCCTTGCTTTTTTTCGTTTCGCTTACTGATGGCGCTAATTTCGCGGCCTCAGCATAACAAGCAGCATACCCTGCCAAATCCAGAGCACCGTCAAAGTCTGGCTTGTGCGATAACCTGGCAATTTTAAGCAATGCCATCATCGCGCAAACATCGTGCGGCTCAATGATCTTGCGGCGTTCAAGGTAAATATTCCATAACGCCGCGATCTGTCCGAAATTGCTTTCTATGCTTCCGTAATCCTCCGAGCGCCGCCCGTGTAAAATTTTGTTTGCTTCTTCAAGCAATGCCGCTCGTATTGTTTTATTCACTGCCCTAGCCCCTTCTTAATCTGCATTGCGCGAAACTTCATCGCTTGCTTTTGTTCATCCGTCCAACTTGGAAGCTTTACCCCTAGCACCTTTGACCTATCCCAGAAGCCGCGCAAGGTGTCCAAATCGGTTATACTCGCAAGTTTGCTTTCAAAGCTCTGCAACCTGTTATATTTATTCGTTCCATGAGGCACGATCCGAGCCTCTCCAGAATCTATTTTTTTCTGCAACCAAATATCCATTTTATTTTATTCTCCCTACAAACGCATAACTTGCACGTTTAACGCACTGTTACACGAAACGTTTTACTATACGTTTCCGTGAAAACGTGCAGATGCGTCGCCAAACGTTTTACACACGTTTTTGCACGTTTTGCACGTTTTACACCCTGTAACCCATTGATTTTATTACTGCAGCCCAAAACGTGCAGCCAGTCAAAACGTGCATTTTTAATTTTTTCTAATTTTTCCCCAAAACGTGCAAAAACGTGCATTGATTTGTTCCCCTTTTGTTACCTAAAATGGTGCTTCTTTTTCGCTGTCTGAAACCTTACCATCTTTACCGCAAAGCCAGATTTTACCCTGATTAGCCGCAATATGCCCATTTGATAAAAGCACATCTAAAGTCTGCTTCCATGTTTGTTGCGGCCTTGCAGCGCCGACAAGCTTTCCGATAAAATGATCTTGCAATAACGCTTCGTCGATACACCAGAACTGTCTTGCATTGGGCCACCCTGCGCCCACTGGATTAGGCGATCCAATGCCCTCGCCGCGCAGTTGAAAAAACACTTGCTTAAATAATTTTTGGTTTTTGCCCTTTAGTTTTGGTTTTTCTACGTCATCCATTTCGTCTTTTGTAGCCTCTCGGATAACGCAAGTGCTAACCTCATCACCATCTACATCTTGCCCTAGCAAAATACGTTCTAATATAAAATGAAGCTCGCGCCCTGTTTCCATATCTCGCTGCTTAGTTGTTTTTGCAGTTCTTACTTTTGACCCTTCGTCTTGCGTTAGCTCAATCTCAGAATCTGCCGCAGCTTTGATAGAGGATGCGCCTCGCAAGCCTTTGTTAGTATCCTTGCCAGAATGTCCGATAAGCATGATATGGACTCCTGTTCGCTCTCGTATCGCGTCTAGCTGCTTAATAAACTTGCTTGCCTCGCTATTGTTGTTTTCATCCATTTGGCCTTGTGTAGCTCTGGCAAGTGTATCAATAACAAGCATCCTAACTTGCCCGTGTTTTTTGCTTATTGCAGCTATAAGTGCTTCAACCTTTGCTATATCTTCTGCGGCGTTAAATAAGTTTATCGGGCTAGGTCTGATTGCCAGTTTAACATTTTCATGATCTGGATACTTTTCACGCAATGCCACTAACCTATTTGCAAAGCTTAAACCACCTTCAGTAGCAAGATAGAGCACTGCACCGCCTCGCACCTTACAACCCATCCATACTTGATTAGCCGCAACATGCCACGATAGGTCCATTGCAAAGAAGCTTTTGCCTACGTTGCTTGCACCATAAACAACGCTGATTGTGTTTTCTGTTAGCCATTCTTTGATAATATATGTTTGCTGAGTTTGAGCTATGGCCTGATCTGGAAATATAACTTCGTCTAATACATTTACTGGCTGTAGTAGCTTTTTTGTAGCTTCAGCGCCTTTTGTGCACCATACGTCATTCCAATCTTGCCCCTCGTTTGGTGGCAAAATATGCTCTACACCACATTCTATAAAAGCTTTTTCGCAGGCTTTACGCCCTGCCTCATCATTATCCCCAGCGATAACAAGTCGTGCATTTGGTTTTACCTCTTGCAGCGCCTTACATACGGCTACTATATTTCCAGCCGACAAACAATGCACCGCAGGCTTTCCCGTTGCTTCAAAAACACTGCAGGCTGTAGCGTGCCCCTCACACAAATAAGCAAAGTCCTCGATTTTACCGCCCACTACTGCGAAATTGCCTGTCACGGGCATTTGAAAGCTAAATCTCTTTTTGCCGTCTTGTTCAATAAACTGAGTGCCTACCCTTTCACCTTTGTTATTTATGATGGTGATATGTATGTCATTTTCATCTATCTTAGCATTGTGTAGCTTGATCCGCTTTTGTGTAAGATAAGGATGTAATTCTGTCGGCTCTGGTAGCTTGACCACTTTTTCTTCTTTTTGCATTGGTTTCCATTCTGGGAGTAGCCCCTGTTTCGTCAAAATCTCATTTATAGCTTTCCAATCCTCGCATTGCCGACAATTTACTTTAACTTCGCCGTGATATTCAGTTATCCAAAATCTATCTTTACCGCCGCAGTTTGGGCAACTGCCATGCCATTCATTACTAATTTTTTTTAAACCCAGCACTTCTATGATCTTGCTGGACCACTCATCCCAATATGCTGTGGTGGTATTGCCATTTGCCCCATTATCTTGTAGCATTTACTCAATCCTTCGGTTTTTAGTCATTGGTTTAAGAAGGGTTCATACCTCGCCCCAAGCGTTTGAACTGCTCCGCTTGGGGCATTTTTTTATCATAGTCCTAAAATGGTATTTCGTCATCCAAATCATTCGACGTTTGCTGATCATCTTTCTTCTGCTCGTCTTTACCATCAAGCAAACCGCCTGTTGGATCGGCAACAATTGGGCTAGTGTTTGGTGCATCACTAGCACTAAATCCTTTTGTTGCAGCAAATGGATCATCTACCTCGCCTCGCTCTGCAAGCTCAAGCACCTGTACACCTTTAAGTCTAAAGCTTACCCCAGACACTGCCCCTGTATTGTAAGCAAATAGTTTGCCCCATACATTTACCGTACTGCCCGTGGTAAGCTCAAAGTCGGCAGGCAAAGTATTACGCTCTGCATCTTTTTGAACTGGTGGTCTTGTGGTCTCACCTGAGTAAGCTCCTTTTAACTTTGCCTTCCCTGTGAAGCTTTCACCTGTGTCTTTGTAAGGCAGATAAGTTGGATCAGCTTTCCACTTTTTCTTTTTATCTGCATTTGCCGCCTCTTTATAAACTTTTGTGCATATTTTATCAAAATCTATGCAGGTTTTTTTATCTAACTCAAAGTCTATTGTGTATGCAGCCCCATCAGCTAAAGCATCGCATGGCACGCTTTTGCCTTGCTCAGAACTAAAGTGGTAAGTTCTGTTAAGTTTCGGATATAGTGCTTTAACATTGTTAAATACTACATCGCCATTTTTTAATATTTCCATTGGTTTACTCCTAATTTAAAATGGTTCTTCGCCTAGCTCATCTTCGAGATAGGTAGGTAGGTGAATAACATTAACATCATCCCAACCTGTGTCAAACTGTCCAGTGCTTTGAGCGTGGACCAGTTTATGCATTGCCTCATACATGCGTTTTTCTGCATATTTGAGATACAATTCTGATAATTCGTGTACGGTAGCTACGCCAGTATCGCTGTTCACAGCTATAAAATAAAACTTGCTGCAAGGCATTTCGGCTTGGCGCATGACCATCATGTAATAACTTGCTTGTAGGTCATACGAGTAGCGTTGTATTTCTTTTTCAAATTCTTTTGGCGTAGTCGCTTTAGTTTTCTTTATGTCTAATATGATGCCTTGCTCACCTTCTTTCGTCGGCATGAGCAAACCATCAGGCCTAGCCTTTACAGCTAGGTTAAAATCATCAAGGTAAGTAAACACGCTTGCTTCAGCAACAAAGTTTTCTTTCTTAACCGATTCACGTAATAATTTGCATGTATCTAGCGCAATTGCAGCAAGCTCTTCTGCTTCATCGTACTCGCCTTCTGTGACTAATATCTTACCTTGCTTAGCTGCTTTTTCTTCCATCGCAGCCCATTCTTTTCTCTTTAACCTGTTCGGTAATCCACGCACATATTGTTTTTTTCTTGGCTCTAATATCATGCTATGCAGCATAGACCCGAGCCGCATGGCAGGTGTTTCTTTGCGTGGCTTATCTTGCTTTATTGCCCAGTGCAGTACACTGCTTGCAGCAATTTCTTTTATATCGCTCGAGCTAATATGTGGGTGCTGAGACTTGTCGTGGTAATCCTCATTGCTCATTTCTAAATCAACTTTAGTGTTCATTCATCAGCTCCCTGACTATCCAGCAAAAAGTATGCAGGTCCATTTCTAGCCTACCGTGCTCTGGCGGTTCGTTTTTAAACTCATAGCCAGCCTTGTAAGCTGCAAGCACATCTATAACAAACCTGACAGGCTTTCGATCATACTTGTAAACTAGGCATGGTAGTTTATCAGCGCGTCTAGCTGCAGCTACTGCCTGATCCCACCAAGCTGCAGAACCGCCTACAGCGCCTTTGCTGTATCGCTTTGCTTCTATTAAAAATGGGAAGTTATCATTGCTGGGTATCAGATCGCCATGCTCACTTGCCCTATACTGCTCTAAGTCTCTTCGAAAAGAAATGTTTAGCTCTAGTTGTAACTCTCTGGCTAATTGTAATTCAAAAGAACTGCCTTTTGTACGACTATTTACCATTAGTCGGCCTTTGGTTCTTCCACAGGAATTTCAAATTTAGCTAAATATTCTCTCATCGCTATCTCTGAATGTACTGATATAGGTATGCCAGTTTTATTACTAAGTACTTGTGCTGCTGCGCGAACATCTGGCATCCATCTTATATTTAACTGTACTTTTTCGATTTTCTCCATCTTCATTCCCTTTTATATAATTTAGGTATTGACTTTATATCATTTATCAATCAAATTAATACCTGTCAACACAGAAAAGGATAAACCAATGAAAAAAATTGACGAATATAAAATAGCTTACGAAAGCGCTGCATATCTTGCTGAAGAAGCTAGACTTAAAGCAGCTACTCATCAAGCCAGCGTCCGACTTAGTGACGCTAAAACTATTCGACAAGCAGAAAAGGAAGTCGCTCATACGCAGAATATGTGTCAATTAATAGATCACATGAATTTGCTGGTGGATGATGTGGTCAAGAATTTTAAGGTAAGCAAATGAACTACTGCAAAGAATGTAATGGCTGGGGTGAGGTTACTGTAGAGGTAGCCAGGCCGCACGGGTTTAATCGTGATGTCGGTTATAAAGATACAGACAAGAAAGTTTGTGAAGCTTGTGAAGGAACAGGAGTAGAAGATGACGCTTAGATTAAAGCACCTCAAGTTTCCCTCTAATATAGGGAAGTTATTATGTAAATCTTCATATAGAGATTATGACTTTGATTGGACATTGGATTATTTTCTGAAGGAAGTGTCCCCTGCTGAGCTTTACGTTGCATGCAAGGGCTTTGGTAAAATTAAGTTAAGGGAACTTACCGCTTTTTTCTTTGAGATAGATGAGGAAAAAACGATAGCGTGGTTAAGGCAATCGCCCAATTTACTTGATAGGCAGCCCCTGAGAATAAAAATACGCGCTCAGATGCCTGAGTATTATTAGAGGAGCAAACCAATGAAGCATGACCTCAGAATGTTGAGAGAAGATAAAAGTTTAACCCAAAAAGAACTGGGAAGTATAATTGGTGTGTCTCAAGCGGCAATTAGTCAGTTTGAAAAAGCACAGTCTAAACCCTGTCAAAGCGTAGAGTTATTACTCATGGATTTTTTTGGACTAGATTTTAATACAGATAAGATCGAATACAAAAATTCTCGCCCAAGATGTAAAAGAAAGAGAAAAACAAAAGAGCAAATTAAAGAACAGGCTAATATGATAGATGATAGAGTATGTATGCAGTACGTTGTGGATCGGTTGGAAGACATCGTTGAAACGTATGAGAAGAAGGATGTCACTGAGGTTATTAAACAAATAGAAGATTTTAAACGAGAATGTATTTATAAGTTAGGTTTAAATACAAGGATAAAGAGAAAAGTAAAAACCAATGAAAGCTAAACTGCAGACCATAGCCATAGCGCTGCTAACTGGCGCTGTGGTTCTAGCTTGGATAGGAGTAGCATTGTATGGATGAAAGAATATTAAAAAAGACAAATTTGATGCACCTATATACACTGCTCAAGCGACTTGAGCGTAAGATAGATATAATGCGTGCTGACTTTCTTTCTCAGAACAATCATAGAAAGCATGACACAGATGAAATGATGTTATTGCTGTATAAGATTAAAGAGGAGATAGGGATAAGTGAACAATCAGATAATAAGTGATATTTTCAATGCAGACAAACCCGAAAGGCGTAGAATACTGCATGAGGAAATGTATAGGATTAAGTGGGAGAATCTACGAACGCAAGAGCGAGACGATAAGCGAGAGAAGCGCAACCTGCATAGGTCAGCAGGGTTTATCGCAGCAAAAAATTAATCGTGGGGCAGCCACAGGGGAATGTGAACTACCAACGAATTGATTAAAAAACTGCCCCGAAAGAATATTAGTAAACCAATGAGGAGATTACAATGATTAAATACTACACCTTTATGGTCTTAACTTACTTTGTTCAAGGTGAACCATTAACGCACCAGATACTATTTCCTAGCTATGACGCTTGCAGTTATTCTAAGAGCGCTATGTTTGATATAATGGAAAAGCACCATGACACAGTGCTAATTCACTGTAAGGGCACTCCACACGCCTCTAGCAAGCTTGTAAAGCCTATGCCTAGACCGACTAACTAAGCCATTGATAGATTTTTTTAGTCTCTTTGTTCCGATGGTCCAAGCCAGTGTAGCCACCATTCACTCGCTTGGTAATCTTCTTAATTATCTCGTCGGTTACGCCCTCTCTAGCAAGCTTAAACAAGCCATTGCTATTGAAGAACCATATGGCGGTATCGAAAGCATACTCTTTCTCTAGCAGGGATGGGTCATTAATAACCTCTGGTTTACCCATATCTGCAGCAAATGCTTTAACGTTGTTATAGCCTGTTAATTGCAGAAAGCCGCGCCCAATATACAGGCTTGCCATGCTAGGAGTTTCATTGCCCATTCTGCCAGTGTAAACCTTTTCAGCAAGTGCTTTGGGATTGCGTGCATACGGTTCTGCGCTTTCTTCATCAGGAAAGCGACTAGGCCAAACTTTCATCATAGCGTCTATTGAGTAGTTTAGATTCTCTTTAACATGCTTGAACGAGCCGCTTTCATGCACAACTTGACCAAGCAAATGTGCACCTTCCTCTGGCGATAGATCATAATGCTTTACAATGCCTTTAGCTGTGTTGGGGCCAAACGATCCATCTGGCTTGCAGCCACACTTGTCTTGCAATACTTTTAGCGCTTCACTCATTTACTTAAACCTTTATCTTTTCAAAACCTTTTTAAGTTTTTTAGCTTGATTGGCATGAGTTTTTGAGGCTTTGCTTAAACCTTTGATAATTTTTTTAACCGTTGTTTTTTTTCTTTTACTTAAAGTCATTGTTGTATTACCTCTTTTGTTCCGCAAACTCTTTGATAAGTCATATCATTTGTATAAGACTCAGCCCATTTGTTTTCTGTGTAAGTACAAAAATACCAAAGATCATCTACATCGTGATCTATCAGCCTTATCATTTCATCTTGGGCTGATACAGTTTGTTTTAAATGTTCAATGTCGTGAACAATGTTGCTTATGTACCACACCAAACCAACTAATTGCACCGCCATGGCAAAAACTAATGCTACTGGTATTTTTAAGTCACTCATTTTTTACTATCCGTTTTTTTAAGTTTATCAAATGACCTCATACCGCCAATACCAAGCATACCCAACAACAAGGGCATCATTACTGACATATCTGCCTGTGGTATTTCAAAACCAAAGCCCAGCGCAATTGGGGCGATCATGTAATTTATGCCAAGCGATATACCGCAAATCCAACCAATAAGTGGACGCCAAGAAGCTTGAAACCAGTTGCCTTGAGCATCGGCTTGCAAAATTTTTAGTTGTTGCATCATAAGGGCTTGAGAGTTTTTCTCAGCCATTGTTGCAATTTCGTGAGCTAATCTAGCCTTTTGATCTTTATCTTCTACTACCTTGTCAAGAATATTACTTACTGGATCAACTAGTTTACCTATTAAATCTAGCATCAGTCTCCCTCCATCTGTATGCTTGTTTTCTTGCTGTCAGACTTTGCGCTATAAGCATTAAATCCCATAAAAGCAGCTACTACACCACTTGCGGCTATAACATATACACTTGCTATGTCTGTGATTAAACTTGCTGCTTTGTCAAAACCTAGCACTGAAGCAAGCAAAATAATAAACGGGTATATTAACATGCCAGCCAATGCAAAGCCTGTAAACCTACGCTCTGCATTGCGCTTAAGGTCTCTATCAACCATCTCAAGCCTACGATCTTCTAAAGCAAGTTTATTCCATTCTGCTTTTTCTATAACGCCATTGTTGTTAAGATCTGCTTTTTCAAACTCCGTCATTTTTTTGACCTCGCGTAGGCTATGGCAACCCGTTTATCTCGGGTAATTATAACAACAAATCCTTGTTTGTCATATATTATGTATTTTGTACGCCACTCTTTAAGTATCACCGTTCTATTTTTATACAGACAACTTTAGAATTTTGATTGGTCACCAATACTTTAGCCTCTTTTTGCGCTGCTTTGCAGGCTTCTTCACTTGAATAAGTACCCACATGGTAATGATCAAAAGTTCCACTGACTAATTGTAACCAGAGCAAAACCCACATTTAAATACTCGCAACTAACATATAGATAAATGGAAATGCCGCTACAAACATCAAAAATAAAATACCTAATACTAATTTCATCACCACCGTCCTTGCCACTTTCCTAAAAAATAAAACAAAACAAACAAAATACCGCCACTTAACACAAAGATAACTGCTCCAATTGCAAAGTTTATAAGGTTATCTATCTGTTCTTGCTTTCGATATGCCTCTTGTTTTCGCCTTCGGCGCATATCTGCTTCTATTTGCAGAACCTCTTTCCAAGCACTAGGCCCATATGTCCAACTAATATGATCTTTTATCTCAGCTCTCATTTGCTCCATCTTTTTCTTTTGAGCAAATATCTCTAATGCTGTTTCTTCATCAGATCCTTTAAATGTTTTCTTCCAAAAAGGTGGGTTTTTTTCACGCTCTTCAAGATTAGAAAAATCAGAAAAAGCTTTGCCCCATTGAGACAAAGTTCCTGTCATATCTTGTAAATCCTTGCCCGTAGAGATAGCCGCACGTATTGTCTTATACGCCCCCGTCGCTAAAGCTACACAACTAACGGGGTCCATTTTTTAACCTAAAAATGTCATCCGTAACAAAAGCAATAAGCTTGCACCGCTAATACCTATCATAATAGCTTCTAAGCGCTTGATACGGTTGTACAAATCTTTAAATTGTATTTTCATTTCAGTTTGCATAGCAACAACGTCCTTTTCGAGTCCATCTATGCGTTCATGTGCCGAGGATGCAGTAAGTTTTTTCATCAATAATTACCTTCCCAAACTCTTAAGTCACGAAATTCATTACTCATTAGCTTACGTTTTAACACATCTTTAACCGCTTGTGTATCCGTCCATTTCACACCAGCTTCTTTTAGCCACACATTTAGCAGCGCCATGTCTACATTTCCAACGTGCTTATAATCAGAACCAAAACTGTTTTCTGTTACTTCTCTGGCGTGCTGAGCGTCTCTGAGCATGTGTGAAGCATCATATGTTTGCTTCACAACAATCTTATCATCTTCAAAGATATACTTTTCGCCAATCTTTGTGGACGTATTAGCCATCTTCATATGCCTCATTAACATCAGGTGTACTTGGATCATCACCTTTCAACGTACCATCAGCATTTCTAGCACGCTTCTTTTTTGCAGGTGCTTTTTTCTCTTGCTCTGATTCTGCCTCTAATACTTCTATGGCATGTGGGCGAAACGCTATCATCTTTCTAATTTCTTCTTCTGGCAAATCAACAACATCACCGTTTTTGGCTATGCCTTGTGATGTTGACATGCTTCTTATTTTTACCTGTACTTTCATTTTTATCTCCTTTTGTAAGTAGGGGCAGTTGCCCACCCCTACCTTATCTTATTATGAAGTTGTGTTATCGGCAATAATACCGTTTGCAGCTTCATTTTTGGCGCAGAGTGTTAGCTCTGTTGTCACCTGTCTAGTGGTGTTATCGCCTGTTTTTGCTAATGCAACGTTTTTGGTTGGACGTAGCACAGCAACCTCCCACATATCATCTTGAAAGATGAATACATCACGAGAACGGTTTTCCCGAGAGGGCAAGAACTCCACCGTCCCCCAAGGTGTGACGTATACCGCCAGCGACTTGATAATAGCCTCATCATCAGCTTGCACTGTTGATCTTTGGTTGTTGTTACCTGTGAAACCTAGAGCAACATTCATTTGAAATGCTGATAGATACACAGTGTCTGGATTACCACCATTCTCCCAGATTGACTGCATCACTGCATCAAACTTAGTTTGTGAAAATGCTGTTGGCGTACCATCGTCTGTACGTGCATCAGTACCGTCACCAGTTGGGTTAGCACCTGAGTTACCTGACTGAAAGTTTACGTTAGTAGTCATCCATGCAGGCGCACCAGCTAATTCACGCGCAGTTGAGGAGTTACCTGCAACTTTTGCGTTGTTATCGAAAAGTGCTTTTTCGATGTCTAGCTTTTGCTCTTTGGCGATTTTAAGCGTTTGATATGCTATCTCACGCGCACGCCCTGCTTTATCCAGACCTTCATCAGTATCTGGCACAACAACCGCATTTTTAAAGATTTGTGTGCGGTTATTAAGCCTGCTGGTTGCGGTCATCGCAGATGCAGTTGTTGCGTCACCCTCGATATGAGCGTTTGTAGCGCTTGATCTGAGCGAGTCAGTTTGCCATTCCACCAAAGTATTACTCGCAGTAGTTTTGCGAGATTTGGTGTGAAAAGGCGTTTCTTCTGGGGAGATGTTAGTGATAATATCACTTAGATCTTCCCGTATCCCGACAGCGTCGTAACTGTCGAACGTATTTGTTGGCTGAGCCATGTTTTGTTCTCCTTAGAACTAAAGGTTAGAGTCAATCATCAGGTTAATAGCATCATCTATTGAACCTGATTTACGCAACTTTTGTTGCGCTTTACTACGAGTCGCAGCTTGACCGTCAGTCCTACGTTTAGCTCCAGCTTTTACGACAGGTTTTACATTCTCACCCTTTGCTTTTGCTTTGACTTTGTTTGCTTGCAGCTTGCGCCACTTAGTTGCATCGTTCAAAGCACGAACATAGCGGTGATCTATGACGCTAGCCATTTCATCCTCGCTAAATCCATAAGCCACACCAGTTTCAACCAAATCTTTCTTAATCTTATCGCCCTTTTCGGGATGGATAATATCAGGAATGTGCTCTGCAAGCAGCCTCGCCTGTTCTTGCAAATATGTTTGTCTTTGTGCTTCGGTTTCCTGTTGACGCTGTTGCGCCACCTGTCTTAATTCGCCAACTTTAGTGTTATACTCTTGCACCGCCTCGTCATATTTCATCTTTTCTTCCATATATCCAATCGGATCATTGTCAAAAAGTTCTCTACTTGGAGGGGTAGGTGCTTGTAGTCCACCTTGTTGAACTTGCTGAGCCATCTGCAAGACTTGCTCTTGCTGCTGAGCTAATTGCGCTCTGGCCGCTTCTAGCTGCTGGTTTGCTTCTTGAACCTTTTTTGCAGCTTCTGCATTCTCACGCATTTTCTGCTGAATATAGCCCTGACCTGCAGCAGATTGCTTTAGTTGGGAAAGGGTCCAGCTTTCTGTTCTTCCGTCAATAGTAACGTCAAACAGAGAATCGCTGTCATCCTCAACGGCCTCTACTTCTTCAGTATATTCAGTTGCATCATCTTCATATTCGACTTCATCATCGTCATTTGATGCCTCAACGACATCTGCATCTTCAACTGCTTCTTCTACAGCCTCACTCTCATCCTGAGTTGGTTCAACTGTATCTTCCGCAGCTTCTTGCAGATTTTCTTCTTGTGGCGCTTCTGCGCTTTCTTGTGGGGCAAGTAGACTATCTACTGCGCTGTCAAGTGTAGTCGCTCTGTTCACGGTGCTACTCCTATTGTTTACGATCTAATAATGTTTCTGCAGCAATTGTTGCATCTAACACCATTTCAATCTGGTTTAACGCACGCATTATAGCATGCGCCTCTTCTCTAGCCTCTACATCAGAGGCTGCACTATCCATGAAAGCCTTTACTTGACCGTCACGAACATACTGAACGAACTGCAGAAAAGCAGTGTCTGTTTTTAATCTCTTGGCTTCATCAGCCTGTATTCTAATATCTGTGCTCATTGTTGCTGTTGTGCAATCCCTGCTATCGTTCGCAATTTATCTTGTTCTGCTTTGACTTTCTGCACATCAACGGCTGTGCCGTATTGCCCAGCAATCTTAGCAGCATCTACGAATAAATCTTGCGCCATTTTATCACGCTCTCTGTCATCCTCTGCTGCGGCTTTCTGTGCATCTAGTTGTAATTTCATCATGTCAGACTGCACCTTGGCCTGCGCTTTCATTTGCTCTGCTGCTAGGAAAGCTTGGTTCGGATCGCTGCCTTGCGCCTGCTGTGCTTGCGCTTGCTGCTGCAATAGTAAAAGTTGTTGCTCTACTTCTGGCGTAATCGGTGCATAGTATCTATCAGAGTTGCGTATGCCTGCTGCAGCCAACATATCAGTCAACGTATTGCGAATATTGGTTAAGCTTACCATGCCATTAAATGGGCCATACTGAGTGTATATCTGCTGCTGTATTTGAAAAGCTTGCTGCAGCGCTACCACCTTTTCTTCTTCTCTGCCTGTGCCTAGACCTACGTTGATATTTACGTCCATTTCTGCGTTCCACACACGCGGATCAACAGGCACAAACTGGCCTTGCATACGCATCATTTGTTCTTCATCTGTATTCTTTACATGGAGAGCAAGCATAATTTTAAAAAGACGTTTTAACCCATCAGCAAGGTTTCTGGTCATTACCTCTACCTGCCCTGCTGCAGCTTGTACTGTGGCCTGCACAGCAGCTTTTGTTGTGCTTTGCATAGAATCTGGGTCTAGCCCCATGCTTGCTCTGGTTACACCTGTTTTGCCCTCAACAAGCTGATCCATATAGCCCAATGCGCCTAGCGTTTGACCTGCAGTAAATGGCACGCTCAGCTCTTGCACAGCGCCTGCTTGTCTCATACGCACAATCGCGCCTATTTCATTATTAAGCACATCATCTATATTTACTGAGCCATCCACAATGCCTATTCGTGGATTGTTGGTCATGGCTACATTATCAAGAATACCTCTGAGTATCGCTGTGGCTGCATCTTGATCATCCATCACAAGCTCAGCTAGACTTCTACCGTAGAATGTGTGCGGCTCTGGGTCTACTTCAAACACAGCAAATGGAATATGATCTATTGGCTCTAGGTCCAGCAGTTTATAATTAGTACCACCACAGATAAACCTGTGCAGCACGGGTATTCCTGTGCCATCTACATCAATCTTCATATAGGCTTCTGTAATCGCTACAGCACGCATTGCAGCATCGCCCTCTTGGTCCTCGTAGTCATCCTGAGAATAGCCCCTGCGCTCTATATCCTCTGCCTCAGATATGTCTGATGCACCGTATAACCCATCTAGGTTTACAACTTCTTCAAAGTCAAAGCCCATCTCCACAAGCTCACCCACGCGCATTTCTGTGCGGTGTGCTACAATATATGCGTCATCTATATTGCGTGCTTGCGAGTTAATAAAAAACTCCTCTGGCGGTACGCTTTCAAACTTCATGCGTCCATCTGGCATCTGCCTGCTGATCTTCAGATCATGCATTGGCATCTCTATCTCTACGCCAAACTCATCTTCACTCATACTAGCTGTCATGCTGTGCTCCAACACAGTTACATCATCGTCGGACACGATAAGCGTATATTCTTCATCAGTCAGGTTAGTGTATGTAAATATCTCTGCACGATAACTGGTGTGCCAGTATGCCTTGATAATACCTGTTTTCTTCACCAGCGCATCGTGAAATGCATCGTTTAGCACGCGATACCCGTCATTCTGGTTAAATACGTAATGCATGTATTCTGTGGCCTGATCTGCCATAGCTACATCTTCTAAACCACGCGGCACAAACTCAACTGGCCTGCTGGTAGACATAAACACTCTCATCAGGCTGGGCTTAACTGCGCGAACTACATCTCTAACTTTGGTGCTGACACACTTGCTTCTGCCATCTTCATAGCCAATGTCCACCTCACCATCAAAGTAGCGTTGTGCCTTAATTCTATCTTGCGTAATCTCGCTCTCAACAAAGTCTACAGCCTGTGCAATAGCATCCTGTAGGATTGCTTCTATCTCGCGTCTACTTTTTTCTTGTGGCTGCATGTTATTGCTCCTGTCTAAGCTCTTGCGTAGCACCCAAAGCAGGGGCTACTCTTGTTGGCCTAAATCTTGTTGGGGTTTGGCCTGTTGCAAGTAATCTATCTAAGTCACTTAGCTGCATCCTTACGCCCACATCAGACGCAAACTTTGAAACAAGCCCAGTTGCGCCAACTGCTAAACTGGTAGGTTCAATAAATGCCGCAACTCCTGTTATTGCCCTCATTAGGCCGTTTGTATTTGGAGAAAAAGTTCCTAGTTTTTTAAGAACATCATCTGTTACAGTTCCGTCTAATATTGCCCTCATTGCATCTAGCTCGCCATCATCAAAAAATTTGCTTTGCTTTTTGCTTTTAAGAATATTCCCAATAGCTCTTTTATACCCAGCAATAATATCTCCAGAAGAAGTTGTTTTTGCTGATATTTCAGCATTGTCCATAGCGTCACGTAAGAGTTCAGTTTTTTTGTATCTTTTATTTGCAAGCTTTGCAGTCTCAAGAAGTCTGCTGCCTTGCAAATTTGTTTCTATTAAGTCATCAATCTCATCAATGACAACCCTCATTCTTGAATCATATGCACGCTTACCGCCCCCTTGACCAACACGGTAAATATCGTAAATTTCTGATCTTAAATCATCAAGCTCACGTAAGCTTGTTTTTGTTGCAGCATCGTCTATCCGCGTCAAAGCTTCTGAAATATGAGTATCAATATTAGGGTTAAATTTTGTCATACCTGCGCCGCCAGTTAAAAGTGTGTTTCTAGCATTTTCCGCAACGCCTTGCATTTGCTCAGAGCTAAAAGAAATTCCAGCATCATCTGCAACTTTGTATGCAGTATTTTTTGCAGTTCTTAAATTTTCTACAGTTGGTTTTCTAATAGACTGAGCGACAACAGTGTCTACCGTTGTATTTCCAGTATCTATTTTTTTTGCTAATTGTTTAGGTTTTATAAATGCGTCTATTCCACGTGCTGGCATATTTATAAAACGAGAAGCCGCCGCTGGGCTTGCTAGTGCGCCAATAAATCTAGCTGCGCCTTCTGCTCTAGTGCCTTCAGCAACCTGACCTGCTGCTTCGCTACCTAATCCAGCAATTGCTGCTGTGCCTAAAGCTTGTTTGGATAATCCAGCCGCTTCTACTGCTTGAGCCACTTTTTGCGCTTTTTCTAAGCCAGCAGCTTTTGCCCCTACTTTTGCCAGCTTACCTGCTGCTCCTAGCGCCCCACCACCGCCTACAAATTCTGCTGCCGTACCTGCAAACTTGCCTGCTCTAGTTTGTGCCTCATAGTCATCAAGAGTTGTTAAATCTCGCAGAGCCTGACCAGTTGCTGTTTGCAGTACAGGAATATCTTCTCCAACATCATACCCAAAGTATTGAAGCGCCTCCTGACCACCTCTTAAAACTCCACGTGCCAGCATCTCAGGAAGTTCTGCCGTGCCTATAGCGCCCCTTACCGCACCGCTACCAGCAGCTTGAGCTACGTCCATTGCAGTAGAAACTTCTTGCTGCGGTTCACCACCTAGTTTTTGTTGCAAAGCATTATATGCTTGCTGAGAGCTTTCAGCAGTAATTTTAAATTTTCGTCCATCTTCAGATGTAAGCATATACGTAGGCATTATGGAAGTTCCTCAATAGTAACACCATTGATTACCTCAATATTTTTAGAAGGAAACAAACTGCTCATGTAGTTTTGAACGTCACCTAATAGCTCACCGCTTGATTCTTGTGTAAATGGATTTTCTCCATTTAGCATTTTTTTAAATTCTTCAGCAGTTGCGTTTCTTAATTTTCTAGTTTTCTTGTCCATTAAGCCATTTTTAAAATAACTTCTAACAAGCATTGCTGCACGAATATTTCTCTGGACCACTTCTGGCCCCTGCATAGCTGAAAAGTTAAATTTTGTTTTACCAAGTGCTTTACGCTCTGCCTCTGTCAACTGACCTAATCCAGAAGCCCCACTAGGACTTGCTGCCTTTAATGCAGCCAATGCTCCAAATTGCATTTGAGCCTCAAGAACAGCTAAATCTTCTTGTACATTTACTTGTCTTTGTCCTAATGGAGTATTTGCAACAATGTTTCCAATTAAGCCAGTAGCAGGTATTAGCGCATCTTCTTTACCAATTTCATTAATTAACCTATTTCCTGTAGCATTAAATGTAAGCTCACTTTGATCTGCTTCTGTTAATTTAGCTTTTTCTGCAATTTCTTTTTTCTCGGCTTCGAGCGCTGCTGGCCCACCCTCTATTGCCCTATATCGGAATACCTTTTTCCCTTCATCATTTACACTTTCTTCAAGCTCATAGCCCACTGGGATTGTGCCAAGCTGCGGAGACCTACTATCTAATTGCTGATAGTCAACAAATGATCCCTTAAAACCTTGTTGCACCGCAAGGGCATATTCTCGCATCTTTGTACTATCTGTTGATTTAAGAGCAGCCAACTCCTTCTGCCTTTCAAACTGCCTCTCCTCTGCAGCCCTTTGAAACATCTGTGACGCTGCAGATTTTGCATCTAGTGTGCCAGCTTTTACCAAGTTAGCTAACTCAGTTTGCCCAGCTTGCTCTAGCATGTTGACTGTGCGGTTTTTGCGTAAATCTTCTACCCTAGCCGCTCTAGCAGCCTGTAGCTGTGCAGGTAGGTTTGGATCAGGGCGTATGCTCATGCTGTTGAGCCAGCTTGCAAAAGCTGCAGCTTGATCCTGTCTTTTTGCTTTGCGCTCCTGACCTGCTAAATCTTCTGGGCTAAAACTTAGGTTTTTTGGTGGTATCGCCATGTCTATTACCCCAATCCAGCCGCCATAAACGGTAATCTTAAATAATCAAACAAGCCTATCTGCCTTGATTGTGTCGTTGTAGATTGATTAGGCACAACGCCAAGTGCAGCAAGTGGCGCTGTCAGTGAGGCCATTGGTGATCCTGTGTAGCCCAAGTATTGCTGCCTTGCAGCATCTATGAGCTGCTGGTTAAGCGCTTGCTGCATTAAGCCTTGCTGCATTTGCTGTTGAGTAATATCTCTGCTTATGTCAAATGCCTGACCGCCAAGCTGACCTAACTGACCTGCAGCACCAGTACGTGCAGCGCGATCACGCATAGCAGCGTCTAGCGCAGTATTAAATCCAGCTTGACGTTGCCGCGCTGCAATATCTGCACCCATTCTGCCAAACTCACCTGCAAGCACACCCTCTGCTACACCCTGCCTTGAGCCGCCAAATGCATTTGCTGCAGTTGCCCTTGCGCCCAACTGCTGAGAGGCTAACTGGCGTTGTCTTTCTATATCCTGCTGAGTTCTATCAATAACCTCACTTGTATATGGGTTCATAAACGCACCAACTTGTAGCGGCGCTTGCATCGCCCTTTGCGTACCACCTATTGCCCCCTGCAATGCCCCTGCTGCTGCTTGGTTTACGTTAAAGCCCTGCTGTGGCTGCATTGGCATAGGTTGATATGTTGCGCCTGCTTGCATTGCAGGTTGTGCTGCCATTGTTGGTGCTGGTGCTGCTGCGCCCATTTTACTATCCTTTCGCTGCTGCGATTTTTTCTATGTCTTTCATGACTGCGTTACTTATACCCGTATCTTGCTGAAACTGATTTAAGTTCCCACCATACTTATCCATAAAGCTATCTACGTAAGCGCCTAAGTTACCTTCTTGCGCCGCTTTATCTAAAACTTTTCTAGTTTGATCTTTGCCACCTTTTCCAAGCGGTATGCTTTTTTGATCTAGGTTAGCTTGATCCACTACCTCTGAAGTTGTTAGTGTGCCAAATTGTCTTTCTAATGCCATTGTTTGATCACCAGCTAGTTGCGCTCCAGTGTCCAGAAGTTCCTGACCGCCAACCTCTGCAATTGCACGATTAAGTTCACTTTCCCTTCTTTGCGCTGCGTTTTCAGAAGCTGCTGCTCTAGCTGCTATTTCTGCGTCAAGTCGCGCTTGAGTTTGTGCAGTGGTAGGACTGAAAACGTCACCTAAAATAGTTTGTGGTCCTTGTGCTATGTATCCATAAGCATCTTGCAGACCACCTAAAAATCCTGTGGTTGGGTCATCTTGTGCAAAACCTGCACCAACATTACGGATACCTGCTGCAAGCATAGATTCTGCTGCCAATCTTCCCTGATCTGCTGCAGAAGCACTATTAATATCGCTTTGCGTTAAGCTACCTCTTGTTTTTCTTACAGTATCGCCGCTTTTTGTCCTGAAAGTAGTAACTACATTTTCATTCGCTGCCTTAATACCTGCATTAAAGGCTGGGTTGTCTTCTGGCTTTGCTGTGCCAGCAGTGATCTGCTTGCCGTAATCTGCAAAAGCATCAATTATGGCTTGATTGGCAACATCTTGGCTACCGCCATATGTTGTAAAACTAGTGCCGCCCCTGTTACCAAAATCATCGGCTATAACTGGGGTAGGACCACCGCCACCACCACCACCGCCACTTGTTGTGGTAGTCGTTACAGGGGTAGTTGTTGTAGTTGTGTCCACAACTTCACCCATGTCTAGCGGAGTTGTAGATATTGGATTAAACGCACCAGAAAATGGATCAATAAATAGCGAGTCAATAAACGCTTTTTGCGCTGGCCTGCGCCGCCCCAGCTCAAACTGTGCTTGCTCAAACATAGGTGCAGATGAGTAACCTCGCACACCACCTGCAAAGGTTTGTGGAGCAGGCACGCCCATGTCCATAGTTGTTGGTGTGCCAAAAGCACCAGCTAACTGCTGTGTGCCAGCAAATGCCGCTTCTTGCTGTGGGGTAAACGCTGCAACATCAGGACCAAAGTAAGGCACATACCCAATCTGGCTAATTAAATCTGCCCTCTCAAGATTGCGTCTTGCCGCATCTTCAATGTACTGTGGCACTTCAACAGTTGAAGTTGTTGATCCGCCTTTACCGCCTGCCATTATGCAATCTCCTTAATAAATGACGCATGCATTGGTTTCCAACCGTGTGCTTTTAAAGGTTTCTTCCATCCAAAACGTCCTGTTATCGTTATAGCTTCGCATCCTTGTGCTTTAGACCATGCTATCACATCTTTGTGCATATCCAAAAGCTGATCTAGCTCACCACCACCTAAAAACACATTTAACATCTTTTTTCTAGGATATACCACAATTTCTGTTACTATGCACCCCTTTGGCGCAGGCCACAACTGCATCTTGCCCGAAGTAATACCATCAATCACATCAGAAAGACTGTGTGTGCCGCCAGAATACTCAAGTGCAGCCTCTATCCAAGGCTGGCATCTGTCAATCTCGCTTATGTGTGACATATCATTCATTTAACTAAAACGTACTCAAGGCAACACGTTTCCAAATAGCTGTAGCGCCATCATGCGAACCTGTGCAAATATATATATAATTTGTATCCCAAGCGATCATATTAGCAACATCTCCAGCAGCCCCAACACTCGAAGCTGGTGCTGGTTGCTGTGTTGCAACTTGCCGAAATGCGTTTGCAGAAGAAACAACGACATATTTCTTTGTTCTATCCCAGAGCAAAACACCATCCTCTGCTGCAGCAGAATCTGTTTCTTTTGCGTCTAGCTGATTAAGGGCACTTGCAAGGTAGCGTCTAAGATTCTCACCCCACTGAGATAGATTTTGTGTAAGTGGTGGGATAACCCTCATCTTTTTCCACCAGCCTTTGCCTCAAGCCGCATAATACCAACACGCCAATCTGCACTTCTTGCACCTTCAACCCGCATCCTAACCTGTCTACCAGTAAAGCGAACGTCTGTTGGATTAGACATAGTAAACGGTCCATGCTCTGTTTCGCTAGCGTTTGGATAAAATCTTGTTTTAAACTTTGCCGTTACGTCACCCTGTGTTTTCTCATCAGGAATTAAACTGGTTACACGCATTAATCTATCACCTGCACCTATGGCTATTGGACCTGTTTCTGCAAATGGTGTGCCGCCACTATAAGTATTACCAATCTCATGCTCAAAAACATCACCATCAGCGTCAACCCAAAGTGGGTCTCTAAATACACCACTATCTACTCCAGAAGTTCTTTCAAGCTGACCTATAGTCCAAATGTTTTCTACATAATCATACACGACATAACGATCACATTCTGTAGAACCGCTACTTGGATAAAACCACCATATCTCATTCCATCGTGAATTTGGTATTGCAGCTATCTTACTACGTTGGTCATTATTCATGTCACTAAAAACATAATCACCAACCTCACACGTTATTTCTCTTACAGCGCCACCTGAGTAAATAAAGAAACTTCTGCGCCCCATCCAAATTACACCTGCATCAATAGACGCTGCTGCTTTGGGTGCAGTTAATCCGCAAGAGGTACCAACACGCTCAAAACCATATACAAAGGGTGGCCCTTGATATGTTGCTGTATGTGCGTCCTGATCTGTCAAAATAAGCGCTTGGCCTCTAGTTCTCAGCCCAGCCAAAATTGTGCCATTCGTCTGTAGCTCAATATCACCAGCCTGATTAGTTGCTGCAGCTGTCCAAACTGTATTATCTTCTCTGTCAGAAAACTGAACTTTTCTTGGATTACCCCCTGCGCCTAATGCAAACACAAATCTTTCTTCAGTTACCATCATAGCAGTATTGCTGGTTGGCGCATTGGATAGTGCTGCAGCATCTGAGCTAGAACCTAACTGCCACTCTAAAATCTTACCGTCATCTGTAGAACACGCTAGTAAATACTCTCCCCAGTTATCTAATGACCAAGTTGTTGCTGGAAGTATAACACCAGTATCAGAACGTGGCGTGCCGTAATACTCATTGCCATACGTGCCACCACCAAAACCTGCATTGGTTGAAGCTGTAACCCTACCAGATGTAAAGCCAACAGTAGGCGTTATGTCATATATAATATTGCCAGAAGTCATAACCTTAAGCGCGTCATGCATACCTGCAGCAACATACCGATTGCCTGAATTATCTTCCCAAGCAAGCATCCCTCTTACTGCGCCAGTAAAATCTACCGTGCCACGCTCTTGCCAACCACCGATAGGACGTAAGGCATCTTCATGCCATCTGACTAGGTTTGCGTCACGCCACCTGCCTTGAGCCATATACTCAGTGCCGTTGCGATACACTCCTTTTGGTATCTGTAGGGGTATTAAAGGCATTTACCATGTCTCCCCCGTTAAGGTTTCGTGGGCCAATCGCTATCTTCTAAATTTGGCCAGTTTTCATGCGTGGTAATATCTCTCAACGCTTGGCGATACGTGGTCATTTCACTCGACATTGTAACGTCTGACAATGCGTAAAAGTCTGTTTCTGCAAGCTTGGCATCTCTGGTGGCTCTGTTTGCAGTTGCAGTATTAGCATCAAGCGTTGCCTGATATGCAGCTTCATGCTCTGCTTTGGTAGTCGTAACGCCATCCTCAGTAGTGTCAGCAAACATATCTCTTGCGACATACTTCTCAACCCAGTTGCCGTTAGCGTCTTGCTCTACACCATCCCTTGCGCTGTACTGATATGCGCCTACTGTAGCGGCTGGGCTTGCCAGTACTGGGTCTATGTTCATAGCGTCACAGACATTTGCACCCCATACTCTAGGCAATGCCATTTGCGGAAATGCTGCACGCCATTCGCCTTGAGATTTAACTTCGCCTGTTGTTCGTTCTCTGTATTCACCCATTAGATTGATCCTTTCATATGAGTTTGATTATGCGATTGCGTAGAAGATGTAGGTTTCGCCTGATATGTTTGTCATCCATCCACTATCATAATTTAAAATAAAACCAGATGATGTTGGGTCTATTAGATCTACATTTGTAGTTTCTGCATTTGTGTTATTGAGAGCCAAAAAAGGATCATTTCCAGAAACAATACCACGTACACTATCAAACACATACCAACCACCTGGCCCTGATGTTCTTTTAATTAGCACAAACCTTGCACCACTACTAAAACCACAGTCGATAGTCTGACTGTCTCCTGACGTAGAGCCGTTACCTGTTATGCTTCCAACTTTACTTACATTTGCTAGGGTAGCAAAAAGGTAGGCTATGTATTGTGTAGGAGATTCTCTGTTAACAGATGTATCATTTCCTACGGTAAATGTTGTTGCAGTCGGAGTTCTTATTCTACCACTATAATCTGCACTTGCCGCAGTGCTATCTAGCTGTAAATTATGATTTGTTGCTAAATCTTTGTGAAACACCATCCACTCAGCAGTATAGGTATCTCTTAATTTTACCCATATCATTTCTGGTGCAACACCTAAATTATGAGTTATAGTTCTTCCGTCAGTGTAATTACCTGTGTAACAAACACAGTCAAAATAGCCAGGGGCACGCTTCCACATCCAAGAAAACCACGTTGTCGCTATTGACTGATTATTCCAACCATTCATAAAATCCCAAGTGTAATTACTAGTAGAGGCTTGCTCTTGTCCAGTGCCATCTATCTCTAAAAATTTACCAGATGTAAGCCTAGTAGATATACGTTTGTTATACCCTGCTGTGTTAGTCTGTATGCCCATGTCCGTAACAAAACCTGATACATAAGCAGGTGCAGTAGCTCCATCATCAAAGTCTACAGCAAACACATCACTAGCACTCTCTGGCTCTGCGAGTGGGCCACGTCTGATTGCCATGTAGATGTAGGTGTCTCCAGTGCCATTTACATTTCCGTTAGCGTTTGTAAGATCAAACCCTGTTGCTGTAGGGTTTATCCA
>VTLG01005238.1_pt1 | contig 33714 bp, 37 predicted proteins | sample 4694571 | NCBI WGS metagenome assembly VTLG01 (sample SAMN12604809, study PRJNA352737) | marine metagenome | biome: ENVO:00000447; feature: ENVO:00000209|ENVO:00000569|ENVO:01000036; material: ENVO:00002151; isolation source: viral sequences binned using virsorter ...
TTAAGGGTTTCTGTATCGAAACAAATACTGCTAGAAGTGCTAAGGCGGTGCAACTCCTCTATCCCGTAGAAAACAGAATAGTTTTGAAATGAGGTCATGGGTAAACCTGAATGTTTTAACCCTACTAGAGTAGCACAGTACTAACTACTTGACCATTGTTTAACACGTTTCTTCATAATATTTGAATCCACTCTTGTAAGAACAGCAACATCAAAACCATGATCAATTGCGTTTTCTACGTGCATGTTCCAATAATCCTCTTCCCAGTAATCCACTTGCTCTACTTCCTCTACTAACCCATCATCTCCGTACTTGGTAAACCTTACAGATGCCAAAGGGTAAGAGGAAGAGTAGCTAAGACTGTAGACACAGATAGATAATTCTCTTTCATTCATAGACATCTTGCAGTTCCTCTGGAACGGTTACATGATTTCTCAAACACCATTCTTTTTGTATAAAAGGAGGATATGTATATACTCTATTCCAACGTTCATCAGGAATTTCACCTCTTCTATAACCGTAACGTCTACACAGTTTACTGAGTTCTTTACCTATATCTTGCCTATCTTTTTCTCCCCAATATTGATCCACTAATTTAGAAAAAGCAGCAACAGATCTAAATCCTTTTGTTCTATCTACTTCTTTTATATGTTGTTGAGTCTTTACGTGTCCTTCTTCTAAACTTTTAATCCTATGACTATTTTCATTGGTACGTTCTTCTAAACCTATGGTAAAAGCAGTCAAACTACTTAACCCCTTAGCTACATTAGCGTTATGTTCCAAAAGTTTCATTAAATGGTCCCTTCTTTCTGCTTCAGAAAAGTTAAAACCTAATTGCGTCTCTTCCATACACTCAAAGTATTTAAACTATTCTAAGTGTAATACAGTAGTTCTACACATCAATAACAGAGTCCTCGTTATACATACGAACAGTATCCTTCTTATCTATCTTCCACATATCCCATTCGTTATTTCCCTGTGTGCCAGAATTTCTGCCAAAACCTTCACCTGTTCCAGTGGAAGGGTTTTCAATGATATTAGGTTTTGACAAAACCTTTTCGCTGCCAAAACCTATTTCTTCTTGGGAGGTTTTGACAAGAGGGGGGTTTTGACAATTCTGATTATCGTTGAAACCCGTTCCAATATCTAGGTTAGGAGGTTTTGACACACTTTTTAACTGACTATTAGGAGAAGTATCTTTTTTCACTGGAACGCTTACTGCTTGATAATATTTCGCAGGTCTTCCTCCTCTTTTGCCTGTAATCTTTGGACCGTTCACTTCTTCCACTAATTTTTGGTCTTTAAGTCTCTTGATTCCGTGCTTAATTGCTGTCTTTCTATGTACTCCACCTACCTCTTCATTTTCTACTAAGTCAGAAATTGTGTAAGGTTTTATATTTGCTCTCATAACCCTTAGTAAAGATTGAGAGTAAACGTTAGGACAGTCAAAAGTAATAGCGTTTTCTGTTTCTGGGTAACTCGATATTGTGTACGTGTAATCAAGTTGCAAGTTAAACAGCATCTTCATATCTGCTCTGTCATCCCTAGACTTTTTAACTTTTACGGAACGTGTATTAGCCCCAACATTTAGCTCTATTGTTTCTGCGTTTTCCATCTTCCTCATATTCCAGCTTTCATCTACAGAGTTTTTTATAGCTGTAGTTCCTCTTTCTGATCCATCTTTATTATTGTGATGAATAATAATTAAAGAACAAGGATGAAACCCATTCTCATTACCATTTCTCCTAACAAGTTTCTTTAAAGGTAAAGCATATTCTCTAGCATTTTCATTGTATGGGTTACTGTTATTGCAACCATCTAAACTATCAATAATTATAAGATCGTACTTATTCTTCTTCTGTAGTTTTTCAAACCTTGAATACCATTGCATATCCCACTCTCCAATTATGTGTACGTTCCTTGTATTCTTTATATTTACCTGCTCAAATTGTCTTCTCAAAACTCTTTCATTTTGATCACCATTAAGCCATAAAACCTTGCCTACTGGAACGCTAACTTTATCTCCATAAACTTCAAAAGGAATACCATCCGCTATATGTTTAGCAATAGTCATGCACATTGCTGTCTTACCTGTTCCACCATCAGCATGTAACAACAGTGTCCAAGGTTTAGGAAGTAAACCAGGGATCGTATAATCAAAAGGAGTATCATCCAGCTCACCAATATTTTTAGGTTTGTGTCCTTTAGTTCTTTCAAATAACTCATAAGATTCTGCTAATTCTTCTATCTCAGCAGCACTTCTACGCTTACTCTCAATAGCTAATTTATGTAATGCTTGGTTCCTGTAAGCAGGGTTCTCATTTACTGGATCGTTATCTATCTCTACATAGCTTTTAATAACATCTTTACCATCAGGAATCTCTTCCTTAAACCTTAAAGGTATCGCAGATACTTCTTCTACTAATTTATCTAAACCGTTTTCCTTTAATCTTTTCCTAGCGGGATCTGTACCATCTGCAAGATTAATTAAATTACCCATATTTAACTTAGTACCATCATGTCTCCATGCCTGATACCACCTGTCAGAACAGGGATCTGCCTCATTTTCCCAAGCATATTTATAATCTGGATCGTTCTTAGACCACTCCCTCCAAAGATTTAATCCTTCTTCTCCAGGCAACTCATTATTTATCATTGCCCCTATCTCCCACCAATAATCTGCTTGATCTGGTCCCTGATACCCAATAACACTCAAACAACTAGAAATAATTGCAACTTTTTCTTCCTTACTTCTCTTAGACCACCTGTTATCTACATACTTAACATCCGTCTCAGTATTTTTGTTCCTGTACTGCTCTTTCATACGAGCAAGCAACCAATCAGGAACCACTGGAACGTCAGCTAGTTCTCCGTCTAATTCATAGTTTCCTTCCCCTGTATAGTATTCCCCCGCAATAACACCTTGTCCTCCCCATAAAACTTCCCATCCCTCATTACCAGCAGCAGTATGGCTAAGTGATTCAACTTCTATCCAATTTTCTTCGGGTACTTTAAATAAAAACTTGGCTGCGTTCTTTTTAGGAGAAATAATCTTTGGTGCATTGTCTAAATCACTACCCCATTTCTTTTGTATCGCACCCAAATTCCTATCTACATCAAATATCACTAACCCATCAGACTTAACACCAGTAAACACTCCAATAGCTTTAAATTTATCTGGTTCGTTTTGAATCATTAACGCAGAATCCTCTACGTTTAAATTCAGCTTCCATGCCTTACCTAGCGGAGATTTACCTCCAGCAAATGTATCTGGATCGGAGGGGTCTTTCTTCGGAAGCAGTACTCCCTTAGCGTAGATAGGGCATGTAGCCCACTCTGAAGGGATATTAGGGATGAAATTTGGTCTACTCATGTGCTACTATACCTTTGTGATAGTTTAATTTTAACCCTTTCAGGTATAGCCAACCTGAGAGGGTTTTTCATTGTAACCCATAGACAAGCAATTGTCGATGTGCTACTGTAGTAAGGCACTAGGCAATCACGCCACTCGCATTTATGCCCCTTATTTCCAGCCGCTTACGCAAAGCATCTGCATCCTCTGGAACGTCCAACGGTTTCCTAAACCCTGGATCGTTAAAAGACGGACAAAGTGTACGCTTTGCTCTTCTTACTGAAGACGCTTTTGATTTTTACCAGTTTTGGGTAAAAGAAAAAGATGGTGAAGGCAGAAAACCTATCCGTTGTATTGATGAACCATCTCCAGAAGATGTAGATCAGCTTATAGCAGAAGCTAATGAGCGTTACGACAACGAGTACATGCGGCCTTTAACTAAGGACGGAAAAGGTAAAGAACCAATCAAACCTGCTGCGGCTATTGCTGTTTACAATTTTGAAACAGGCTCCGTACAGATCTTTGATTGGTATCAGTCAACCATTACTCAAGCCTTAGATGAATTGAGTCAAATGGAAGACTACGCAGACAGCATGACCGACATAGATCTAGTTCTAAAAAGAACTGGACAGGGCATGGACACTAGATATGGATTAAACGCTGTACCTAGAAAGAAAGGATCAACTGCTTCTATCGAAGCTGCTTGGGAAGATGCTCAAGCAAAAGGCTTTGATATTGAACGACTTATAGGAGGCGGTAATCCCTTTGAGGATTCATCCGACGACTAATACAGAAATGGGGCTTTCATAGCCCCTTTCTTTTTCCTCTTCTTTACTGTATATTAATCATGGGAACGTATATCTATGAACCACTTATGGGTACGCTAGACAAGCAAGACGCTCTAGCTGGCCTACGAAAGTGGCAACTGGACCGAGACGACAGCCAAACTTTATATCCACACAGAATTTATCGAGACAATAAGAAAAATGTATATCATTCAGTAACCCATATCCTTAAGGAAACTGCCTCTCAAGACTCTAAAGATGCACTGGAACGTTGGCTACAAAGACCTAACAGCTATACAGAGCGTGACATTGCTTGCGAGCGTGGCAAGCTTGCCCATTCTCATGCGGAATTTCTTCTCAAACACGCTGCACAACTGGCAAGAAAAAACGCAAACAAACGAGGTATATGGAGGACTGGATCGGACGGCCTGGAACGCTGTCCGTCAAACGTCACAAAATGGGCACTCAAAAAAGCAGCAGAGAACGCCCCTAAAGTTGGTTTCTCAGCTAGCGGGTATGCAAGAGGCTTACGTCGAACAATCCTGGAACGAGTAACAGCAATCCACGCCGTAGAGTTTAGTGTTCACAACCCAGAACACGGTTACGCAGGAACCGCAGACGCACTAATAGACATAGACGGCACTGGCCCGTACATCTGCGATTGGAAAACTGCTAAAGAAGCCCGCAGCGAAATAATGATCAACCAATTCTGCTGCCAACTCGGAGCCTATAGCCTAGCCCTGGATCGTCTAACAGGAATCCGCCCACAATACGGTGCAGTAATCATTGCCCGCCGATCAGGAGCACCCCAAATAAAACTCCTCTCAACCCTAGAGCTAAGAGGAGCAGAAGCCTGGTTCCTGGAACGTAACGCCCACTTCCAAGAAAAAATAAAACAACCTATTCCCGCTTAACACCTCCCAACTTAATCAACTTGTACATCAACAAATGTAATCCAGCAATATCATCCTTCACAGCATCCCAATCACCACACATCAACTCCTCAAACTTATCCCTCGCAGAATCGTACATAAGGTCAACTTCCTCTTCACTAAACTCAGAATCAGTAACCCTATAATTATCCTCCCACTCATGCTTACACTTAACACAAGTAAACGGCAACGCAATCGAAAAAGCTTGCTCTGAAACCACTGGATCGCCAAATACCATATTTTTTGACGAACATTTAGGACAATAATCAGCCATAATCAATCATCCCACCCAGGAACAAACTCACCATTATACGCTATACCATCCATTTCCTCCTCTTCCCCTGGATCGTCCTGCTGATTCCAAAAAGAACGGGAGAACATTAAGTCCTCCCACGCCCTAGCTACATCACGTTCATTCCTCATTTTCTTCCTCCCACTTAGCTGATCTTTCTTCTTGCTCAAGCTTAAGCTCTTCCTGGATCGTATCAGCCTCCTCGGTAATACTCTCCAACGTCTTCTCAAACTCCTCAATAGTGTCTTCCTCATCAGTAGGATCAGCCCACTCATCCCAACACTCTTCAATTTCTGGACACCACTTACGAGCAGTCTCCAATAACCTATAAATCCGATAAGCATCCGTATAGTGGATACTACAGAAAGGGTGAACTCGTTTTTCAGACATAATTAATGTGCTATGTAGGGTGAATAATTTCTAGGGTCATTACTGTCTCTGGATCGTTCCTTATCCAGCACAGTAACTTTGCAGCCACTAACTCCCGATCTTTTTAAGATCTCTTGTAGTGTTTCTTCTGTATAGGCTTCAGTGTGCTCTATACGAATAAGAAAATCAGTTTGTCTCATAATCCCTGAATGTAATTTGGTGCTTAAATTTGCCTACTAAATAGGCATAGTGCTTTTGCAGCTTCATTTTCTGGTCAGGATCATCCACTGGAACGCCCTGTAGCAAGTCTTCTGCATCCTCCAATATTTGTAGAGGATGTATTGCCTGGTAGCCAGTAGAGTTATTAACCGACTCCCATTTATATTCCTGGTACGTTTCTCTATACCATTCATAGGCAGTGGTCTTACTTACTCCGTTATCTTCTACAAGTTCTTTGACAATAGTTTTGCGGGAAGTTTTCTCCCCGCATTTCTTATTATCGTTAGCTTGTAGAGCAGCCAGAATATGATCCTTACCCTCAGTTTTATCCATCAGACTTTTCTTCTAAGTCTTCACAATAAGAATTGAAGTCTTCCTGCATTTTTGCAGCAAAATCACCGAAGTTTGCATCTTCTAGTGCAGACACAAAAGAACCAACAATACTTCCTGCATCCCAACGATGATAAGTAGCGATCAAATTACCTAAAGCTAGATAAGACTTAATATCGAAGTGATCGTAAACAGTAGATACTGGATCGTCAGGAAACATTCTGTGTCGATTCATTTCAATAGCATCATTAAAATGATTCTTTATTCTGTCTTCTATTTTCTTCTTAAATAAAAGATCAGTTGCACCTTGTCGTGCAGTTTCTTCAATGAAAGTATTGAAGTTTTCCATAATGGGTGTTTAATGGAGGCTCCACTATTGTAGTACCCCAGGGGTTAAAAAACAAGGTCTTTAAAATAATGAAGTAAGAATTTTTTAAAAACACGGAATTACGGGAAAAATACGAAAAAACGCTTTCATATAGCTTCAGCCGCCGCTTTTATGTCTCTGTAAACACTGGATCGTTTTGCAGCTCCTTTTTAATAGATGCGTGTATGTGAAATTTTTGGGTGGCTGACTGGGATTTTTTTAAAATTTTTCATTTTTTCTGAATTAGGTATTTTTACTCACTACAAAGTTTTCCACAGTTTCCCGTAGTTTTTCCACATTTTGAATAGTAGATAGTGTAGTAAGTATATTTACCTAACTAAACTTATATTTACTTATATCTATATATATGCAAGATTTTAAAAATATTTTGTTATGTGTACCTTGCTTAGTGTTTGTATTGTGCTACATTTAACAAGTAATTTATTTTAAATTTTTTCATCCATGGAAAATTTTCACAACAACGAAGTCAGCCAACAGTTTAACCTAACTGAAAAAGATCGGGCTATGGTCTATGGAGATTACGAGGCAAAAAACTATGAGCAACATATACACAATGTGCGAGTAAATCAAGAAGAGCTGGAACGTAAGGACCAGGCCCGAACACTGGCAGAAAAAATTGGTAAAAATGGAAGATCTTTTAAAGATCTAACAAATGTAAAACCAACCGCAACTGAAGTGATTAGATCTATGCAAATGGATTTTTTACCAGAGAAAAAAGAACTACAAATACTAGGTCAAGACGGATATAAAACACTACCCGAACATTTTGCTATTACTAACCCAAATAATGACAAAGTGTATTCAGTAGCAAAGGGACAATATACACCAGCAAATTATTTGGACTTAGCTCCAATTTTTGACGAAAATGACATAACTCCAACTGTTGCAATGGTAATAAGGGACGGTGGAAAATTTTATATAGAAGGGGATGCTTCAATTGAAGGAGAAGTGACCCCAAATGACATAGTGAAACAATTTTTATGTGCTTACTCATCACATGACGGTAGTGCAAGTCTAGCTTTTGCATTTAAAACTGAAAGGTTAGCCTGTGCAAATCAATTAAGTTTTATTATGGGAGCTGGAACAAATACAGCGGTAAAAAATAAGCGAGCAATGAAAATAAGACATACAAAATCAATCGAACAATTAACAAAATTAATTCCTAGCGTTGTTGACTTCCAAAAAGGAGTATTTCTTCAAGACTTGGAAGGATTAAAAGCAATGCAGAAAAAACAATTAAATACTTTTGATTTTACGCAACTAATGGAAAATACAATTAAAACAATATACGCCGATAGGTTACAGGGTGAAAAGAAACTAAGAAACGGCGAGACCAGGAAGAAAGGATTAGAAGATATTCAAAGCGAAATCATACAAATAAATGATAATTTGAGGAATGAAAAAATAAATGGAAAATTTGAAAGGTCAATATATAACGTGTTTAATGCAATTACTCGTTTTGAAACCCATCAGTCTGGGAGATCCAAAGACATAGAAAAAAGAAATTTGGCAAGATTAGAAAGTTTATATGGAGGACCAGCTCATAAGAAAATAGAAACGTGCAGAGAATATTTATTAGCACAAGTTTAATAAAATAATATTTTAAAATTAAATAATATCTAAGAGTCTATTATTTAGACTCTTTTTTATTATCTATCTATTGTATTAATGTAGTAAATAAGTTAATATAAGGAAGTTCCCACCTATAGAACAATGGACCAACTAATTCAACAAAGCCTTGCTAAATTTGGCACAGTAGGCACAACTATTGGAATATCAAATACTCTTGATAGTCCTACAATAAACAAGTTTTTTACAAAACATATTTGTGGAGATTGGGGAGACTTGCCCCAGGAAGACAAAGAGCAAAATATAAAAGTTTTAAAAGAAGAAAACGGCGGGAGAATATTCTCAGTTTATGAACACGAAGGAATTAAATTTTGGATAATTACCTCAGGTTATGGCAATGACCCAAAAAATATGAATATGTGCTACACAACAATCTTATTACCTAGTGAATATTAAAAAACCTGAAAACACCTATTAATTTTTTATTATGTACAAATCTAATCCATTTACAAAAAAGTATTTTCAAGCAAAATCAAAAAAGTATGTTTCCATTGCTAAAAAATCATTTAAAAGATTAGAAAAAGAGAACGAAAAAATGTATGCAGAAGACGGCACATTAACTGATAAATACAATGACCAAACAATGTGCGATTATTCAGATATGGAAAATTTTTTAGAGTTTATAGAATGTAAAGAGGATTTTTATAATATTGATTCTTGCATAGTAGATTTAATAAAATTAGATAACGAAATTGAAAAAGGAAAAGAACTACTCATACAAGTACAAGAAAAAATAAATCAAGCAAAAATTAAAAAAGAAAATATTTTAATTAATTCATTAAAGGTAGAAAGCTAATGGAAAATAATTTTAAGGAGTATTTACCCGCTTATGTCCGCAACTTCGATGATATTGAATTGATATTGCAAGAACAACAAGCAAAAGAAAAACGAGAGAAAGAGCACCTGGAAAAAGATTAATTTTTATCTCTTCGTCATTGCGTCACCTGTAAACACTATCAACAACAAAAAATGAAACACCAAACAACCCAAGCAACAGCCCGCCAAATCAGAAAAAGACCTCATACTATGACAATAATTACTGCAGGAATGTTTTTAATTATTGGAACGTTAATCAGTGCCCAAGATCAAAAAAATTATCAGGAATGTTTAAACAAAAACACTCCCACCTATTGCAGCTCTTATTTAATGCCTAGCTAATTAAAAAATAAAAAATAATTTTTGCCCGCTTACTGCGGGTTTTTTATTGCCTTTTAATATTTACAAAATAAAATCAGAAAACGTAATCTACAAAAAAGAAAAAATAATATTCAGGAACAGCAGACAGTGGAGCCAAAAACTTCCAGAGTAATATTCCACAGGACAACCGAGGAAGAAAAAAGACGGGGAGGGTAGCGGGAAAAATTTTTATAGAACGTCAGCCCCCGAACCTAGATAATTATGGTCAAATTAAGCACTTATGTAGTACATACTTATACTACACTATTAATCCATCTCTGTCAATATCTTTGCCACCAATTTCTTCTTAGCCCAATGTGCATTAGTACCCGCTAAATGTCTAAGCTTACGGGAGGGAAGGGTTTCAAGAAATCTAGCGTAACCTTGTCTTGATTCTGGAGATCTGTACACAAACAAACCTCCAATCTTATCTACTACACTACGAATCACTCTTAGGTTCCACACTTATCGAAAGCTGTGGAGCGTTAATGTTCACATTCTCAACACTCTCCCCTATCACTCTTCCCAACGAATCCAAAATCTGTGCTGCTGTCTGCAACTGCCCCTTCCTCACAGCCTTCTCATACAACCTGATCCTCATACCCTGCAAACGTGCCAACATTGTTTCCCTTTCTTTCTCCCAATCCTCATCATTCCATGCTTTCACAGCTTTCCAATCCCTCCACGCCGTATCAATCCCAATATTCTCTCTCTTGGAGTGATCAATAACAAGCTGCCTAGTCGTCAAACCCTCCAACTGCCTCCGATACAACTTCTGTCTCCTCGCCTCAATCACAATATCAGGATTCCTTCTCCCATAAACCTTCCCTCCCAATGGAGCGTTAGGACTATCAACATTTGGTCTATAAATCGCTTCAGCCACGGGCAGAAACTCGTACTACTAAAGAAATGATACCCCCTAATCCCATAAATAGTCGATACTCCCCAGATACAAACGCAAAAAAGCGTTATTCTTTACTACATGACCACAGCAACAAAAGAAAACCTATCTCTACGTTGGGCACAGGGGGAAGTATTCAACAGCGACAAACGATTCCGAGTCCTCGTAGCTGGCAGACGCTTCGGAAAATCCTACCTCTCCTGCATCGAACTCCTCAAAGCAGCAATAAACAGACCAGGCGAAACCTACTTTTACTGTGCCCCGACCTACCGCATGGCAAAAGACATCGCCTGGAAAGAAATGAAACGCCTAATACCTCCCGAATGGATCCAAAGCAAACACGAATCCGACCTAAAAATAGAACTAACCAATGGATCGTTAATCGAACTAAAGGGAACTGAAAACGCCACCGCCCTAAGAGGCCGAAGTCTAGCAGGAGTAGTCCTAGACGAAGCAGCCTTCATGGATGCAGAAGTCTGGTTCGAGGTAATCCGACCTGCTCTCGCAGACAAACAAGGCTGGACACTATTCATCAGCACACCCGACGGAACTGCAAGCTGGTTTTACGACCTATGGTGCTACGTCCCAGAAGACAAAACAGGGGACTGGATTCGCTGGAGTTACACCACAATCGAAGGGGGCAACGTACCAGCAGTCGAAGTAGAAGCAGCAAGAGCACAACTAGACCCCCGCACTTTCAAACAAGAATTTGAAGCAAGCTTTGAAAATCTCACAGGATTAGTTGCAGTTTCCTTTGGAGACGACAACATTTCCACCAAAGCAAAAGACATCTCCATATTGCCCGTACTTTTAGGAGTAGATTTCAACGTCGATCCCATGAGTGGAATCTGTGCTGTAAGAGACAGCGACACCCTCTACGTTTTCGACGAAATAATAATGACGGGAGGTGCAACAACCTGGGACTTCGCAGAAGAAGTAACCCGCAGATACGGTGTGGACCGTAGAATTATTGCTTGCCCTGACCCCACAGGAGGAGCACGAAAAACAGCAGGAGTTGGAGCAACAGACCACAGCATTTTACGCAGAAGCGGATTTCGAGTATCCGCACCAAAAGCACCCTGGAAAGTCCGAGACAAAATAACCGCAGTCAACACCGCACTACTCGACGCATCCAATCAACGTCGAACACTTATCCATCCCCGTTGCAAACATCTAATAAAATCACTCCGAACTTTAACGTATGCTCCCAACACAGGACTACCAAATAAAAATCTTGGTGTTGACCACGCTTTTGATGCTTTCGGCTATCTATGTTTACAACAATTTAACTTGGCAAAACCTGAAACTTTAGGTCAGACTGACTATAGAATTTACTAAGACTTATGCCTCAAAAGAAAAAAGGTCTTTACGCTAATATTAATGCGAAGAAAAAACGTATTGCTGCTGGTAGCGGAGAAAAGATGAGAAAACCTGGCAGTAAAGGTGCTCCAAAGGCATCAGATTTCAAAAAAGCAGCAAAAACCGCTAAAAAGAGGAAAAAATGACAGTTACAAGAGGTAAAGAAAAATTTAGTGGGTACAACAAACCCAAAAGAACACCTGGTCATGCAACTAAGTCCCATGCAGTCTTAGCAAAGCAAGGAGATCAAGTAAAATTAATACGTTTTGGACAGCAAGGCGTTAGTGGTGCAGGAAAAAACCCACAAAGTGAAAAAGATAAGGCAAGAAGACGATCATTTAAAGCTAGACATGCTGCCAATATTGCAAAAGGAAAGATGAGTGCAGCATACTGGGCAAATAAAACTAAGTGGTAAGTATGGACTTTACAGAAGAGATGCTCGACGCTATTGAGGCCGTAAAAGGTAAACGTAATCCTGCATTATGGGATCCTAGATGTGCATCTTATTTAGCGAATAAACCAAAAGTATCTACAAAAAGCACTGTAAAAGCGAAGAGTACCAGTTACACTGAAACAAATACTCCATCTTCTAAATAAGTCATGGCATTTTACCGTGGTGAAGAAGGTTCCGTAAAATTCAAAAACGCTACTGGCACTACAGCCGCTATTGCGTCCACAACAAACTGGAACCTAAGCCTAACTAAAGATACTTTAGATTGCACTGCTCAAGGAGCAACATCCAGAAGCTACATCGGATCACTAATCTCTGGAACGGGATCTATTGAGTTTCTATACACAGCATCTAGCGGAGACGAAACTAACGAATTGTTAACAGATGTCCTAACAACTGAGGATGCTGGAGACGCACAATTCGAGTTATTTCTTGATACATCAGGAAGTAAAAAGATCAGTTTCAGTGGTGTAGTCACCAGTGCAGACTTTGGTACTCCTGTTGGTGATCTACAAACAGTAAGCGTAGGTTTCCAAACTTCAGGTGCAGTAACCAGTGCTGCTTAATTGTCCAAATAAATAACGGTTAAACCTGTGACCTACAGCGTACCTGGTGCTCTTCGCACCAATATTGTCAGTCAGACTTATTTAGGAGGTTCCGACAATCCTTTTACACGCACCCGTGCTGTATTAGATCAGGTAAAAGGGTGGGAAATAATGAAAGCTGTTACTCTGGGCACTGAATATTTGCGTGACAATTCACAAGCGTTTCTACCATTAGAACCCCGTGAAGATTACGACGCATATTTAGCCAGAGTAAACAGAGCTGTATTTTCTCCTTACACCCAACGCTTAGTCAGGGCTGCCACAGGTTTAATCCTTAGAAAACCTATTACATTAGTAGGCGATCCATATTGGACAGATGTTTTTGCAAAAGACGTAGATGGCTGCGGCTCAGATTTAGATGAATACGCTAGAAGAAATATTATTTGCTCTTTAACCTACGGTCATAGCCACGTTTTAGTAGATTTTCCTGCACCAACAGGAGCAAAAAGTCTTGCAGAAGAAAGACAACTAAACAGAAGACCTTATTGGATAGAAATAGACCCCGAAAACATCTATGGCTGGCGATTAGATAGAGAAGTAAATTACGGAAATTTAGTGCAAGTAAGAATAGCCGAAAAAGCAGTGATAGCAGACGGTGAGTTTGGTGAAAAAGTATATGACCAAGTACGTGTCATAGAACCTGGAGCATATCGAATCTATCGGAAAAAAGAGACAACTAAAGATATGTACACTAAAGACAATACATTTGCAGGTAATTTTGACTCTCCTGCAAACGATACTGACTTTGAAATAGTCGAATCAGGTGATTATTCCCTTGGTGAAATACCTTTAGTAACTATTTATTCTGGAAAAACAGACACATTAACGAGTAAGCCACCCCTATTAGACATTGCTTACTTAAATTTGGCACATTTTCAGCGTCAGGCTGACCTAATTCATAGTTTGCACGTTGCTTCACAACCGCTTTTAGTGATGGAAGGTTGGGATGATCAAACTAAAGATATGGCTATCAGCGTAAATTATGCAATGGCAACTCAACCAGGTAATAAAATTTATTATGTAGAGCCAGCCGCTAGTGCATTTGAAGCTCAAGCCAATGAAATACAAGAATTGCAGTTACAAATGGCAACATTAGGAATTAGTACACTTTCACAGCAAAAATTTGTCGCAGAATCAGCAGATGCCCGAAGACTAGACCGTGTAGATACAAACTCTATGCTTTCAATGGTATCTATGGAATTAGAACAAAAATTACAAAAAGCATTTAATTTATCAGCCGATTATTTACAAATAGAACCCCCAGAAGTAAAGATTAGCCGTGACTTTGACATCGACAGACTTATAGGCCAAGATGTAAGTGCTCTAACATCACTATTTGACCAAAAAGTAATAGATAGAGATGAATTTAGACAAATATTAGTACAGGGAGAAGTCCTTCCAGCAGCTACAGAAGACGGCAATACAGATTTAACTTAGATAGCGTAAGTTATAGCTCCATTAGTTGCAAAATCCATATCTATTTGTATTAAATTATCCAGGTCTAAGTTAATCCTACTTCCTGTAACTACACCCTTAAAACTAATCTTTTTAGACCCAGAAGTATCAGTATAAAGTTCAAATAAACTATTACCCGTATTACCCGTAGTATTAACTCTTTTTAAAAAAGCTTCTGTTTCGTCTCCACTTGTAGCGGTGTATAAAACTTTGACTGTACCCGTTCCAGAAATAATTCCACCCTCTGTTCCTTTGTATCCTGTTCTATCTCCTATCAAGGTCGTATCAACAGTCTCTTTTACTACATTTAGCGTCCATCCTGTAGTACTCGCTATGGCTGCTGCACTTGTTCCAGCGTCATCAAACTTAACGGAACCTTCCGTACCTCTATAGAAAGCCATGTTTTTAACTTAATTCTGCTCTATACTACATCTGAATAACATTTTATTATGCCTTCTGTAGAGCTAGTTAATGGGAAATGGGTTCCTGTTTCTGGTGTAAGAGCAACTGATCTTGACGCTGGTAATGTAGTAACAACACCAGAGGTTAAGAAAGCTCCTGCTACCAAGCCAGCCCCTAAAACTGTTGCTTCCGAAGCAACAAAAACACCTAAATCAAAAACTGACGCTTAATTATGGTCGAAGAGAAAGTCATCCAGCCTGAGTCTGTGGCTCCTGCTGAACAGCCTGTGGCTGAGACTGCAACTCCTCAAGCACCCAACCTTGACAGTGTTAAGGCTGAGTACGAGAGCAAAATTTCTGCATTAGAAGCAAAAATCGCTGAAGAAGGCGAAAAATTTAAAGGCATCAAGACTAAACTTGATGATGTTTACAAAAAAGCAGATGACAAAAGGAAACAAGACCTCGAAGACCAAGGGCAATGGAAAACCCTCTGGGAAGAAGCCAACAAAACAGCCCAAGACAAAGACCAAAAAATATTAGAACTTAACCAGGAATTAAAGAACTTAAAAAGCTCTAACGAGTCTGCAAACATTAAGAACTCTGCTCTCTCAGCAATCAGTGATTCTGGAGCGATTAACGCACAACAGACCTTATCTTTACTGCAAGATAAACTTCAGAAAAACGATAAGGGTGAAGTTGTTGTATTAAATGGAGGTGTTCAGCAGGATCTTAATGCTTATATAGGGAACCTAAAAAATCCTGGTAGTGGATGGGAACACCACTTCAAACCTAGCTCTGCGGCAGGGATGGGTGCAAAGCCTACACCAACATCAAATGTCTCTCCAGGTATGACTAATCCCTGGAAAGAAGGTAGTATTAACATAACAAGGCAGATGACCCTTGAAAGCACCGAACCTGATCTTGCTGCTGTGCTCAAGAAGGAGGCAGGTGCTTCCTAGTTAGTTTCTGTGAGGCTAACATCCTAGTCTGTGACTGGGATTTGCAAAAAATTACTTTTAAATAGAAATGGCAGCCCCGTTTCAGAATTATTCGGGCGGTGTTCTATTAGCGGACATCGTAAAAAGGAATAATTTGTCTCGCTACGTGCAAGAGGCAATTAAAGAACGCAGTCTTTTTGTAAAAAGTGGAGCAGTTGTAAGAAACGGCTTCCTTGATTCAAGAGAAGGCGGTACACGCATCCAAGTTCCTGAGTTTAACCCTGTTGCACCAACAGAAGAGATTATGGACGGTACAGCTACTTGGGGAACCTCAAGTGCTGGCTACATGACTCCTCAGAAAATTGGTACAGCAACCCAAATTGCAACAATAATCCACAGAGGTTTCGCATACGCTGTGGACGACATTGCAACATTGGCTGCTGGTGAAGACCCAATGAACGCAATCCGCAACCAGCTTGCAGATGCAATCAACAAGCTAAATAGCCAAAGATTGTTCTACCAGTTACATGGTTTATTCGGTACTGCTCTTAGTGGCAATGCTGGTGACTATGCGGTAGCAGCATCTTCAGGTCAAGCAGAAGCAAACTATCTTTCAGCATCTAACGTTGCTAAAGCTAGAGCACTTCTTGGAGAGCGTGGCGATGAGTTAGACACACTAATCGTTCACCCAAATGTAGGTTTCTATCTTTATCAGGTAGGACTATTAACATTCTCTACTTCTGCACTTTCAACTGGAACAGGTATCCAGTGGGGTGGCGGCGGTGCTGGTATTGATGCAAGAAGCATTGGTACTTTCGCTGGCATGAACGTAATCATGGATTCCCAGGTGAACGCAGTTCAACCTGGAACTTCTGGTCATATCAAGGAGTACTACTGCTACTTGGTTAAATCTGGAACAATCCTTGAGGGTGTTCAGCAAGACCTCAGAATTGAAGCAGATAGAAACGTGTTATCAAAACAGGATGTACTTTCTGTTGACTACCACACTGCGTATCACGTTATGGGTACTAAGTGGGGTAACGCTGCTGATAACCCAACCAATAGTGTTCTTGGTAACAAGGACAACTGGACTGCAACTTATGATGCAGACCTAATTCCTATGGTTCAGTTAACAGTTAACACACCATTAGACACTTCAACTCTTTGATCTATACTTAGATCGGATGGAAGACCCTCACCATTTATTTGGTGGGGGTTTTTTATGACGCTACAATAAAAACAATGTTTGAGAGATAAGCGTGGCAGCTACTATTCACGCCACTTTGAAAGGAGAAAGCTCCAATAGCTATGTGACATTGGCGGATGCCAATAGTTACTTTGAAACTTCTCCTGACGATTCAACGTGGACAAATAAAACAGACGATCAAAAAAATCGGGCATTAATTTCTGCATGTCGGTGGATAGATAGTCTTAATTACTACGGTGATCGTTGCGATGAATCGCAAGCACTAAAATGGCCTCGAAATAACTATCAAGTTGATGATGTAGAGCTAACTTGTAGTTCGATACCCAACAACATAAAGTACGCACAATATGAACTAGCAAAAGCTTTAGCAAATGATACAGATGCAATAACTGGCAACAAAGGTACTGACGGAACCTACGAAGAGGTCAAACTAGGTGAAATAGAAGTTAAATACAACACCGATAGCCAAGGTGTTGGCACGATTAACAATGTTTTTGACGTTTATCCTTGGTTGCAGTCCTATCTTGGTCCTTATTGTCTTGGTGGAAGTGGCAGCTATCAAGTACGGGTGGTGAGAGGATAAATGGCAGGTACACTAGACACCCTCTTCAAACAAGTAGCAAAACAGGTTGTTGCAGACTTGGGATCTGCTATGGATGCGTCCATAACTTACACACGAAAAACATCCCCCACATACAACACTGCCACTGGATCGGTCACAACAACAGACACAAATTACTCAATAAAAGTACCTGTTGAATTTGTAGATTCAAGTGAGCAAGCGGGTTTTCAAGAAAATAAAGCAAGGTTATACATTACTCCAGATTTAATTGGAGATAGCCAACCTTTATTGCAAGATGAAATAACGCTTACTTTTTCTGGATCAACAAGAATAGCGAAAATAGTAGATATTAGAACTTTAAAAGGTGGTCAGGAGTATCTTTTTCGTGTGGATGTTGTTTTCTAATGACTTTAGTTAAAGCCAGGGCAGCCTTCGAGACTGCAATCAAAAACGCTGTAAATACTGCGGATAACACAGTAACAGTTGTTTTTGACAACATGCCTTTTACCACTCCAGGTAAAACCAAAAAATATGTAATGGTCAGCTTGGATTTCGAGCAAGCAACGTACCAAGCTCAAGGAGCATCATCTGATTACTACAGTGGTTCTATAAGGTGTGGAATTATGACACCTAAGAACAAAGGAAGTGCTGTAGCTGCTGCTGTATCTGAATCTGTAATAGATGGACTTACATCTATAAATGCAGCAAATTATTCCGATACTTATTCTGTTTCTCCCCGTGTATCAGAAATAAGTGGTCCTACTTCCGTAAACAGAGAAGGAGACAGCCATTATTTAAGTGTTGTAAGCTGCGATTTTACTGCCAATGCCTAGCATTAAAGACATATCTCAGTTACCCAACGATATTAAATTGAGGGTAGAAGAGGCTGTTTCTATAGCTGCAACAGAAATACATTATTCGCTCCAGTACACAAGTCCTTGGTGGACAGGTACTTTCAATAAAAACTGGATCGTAAGTTCTACTGCTGTAGAGCCTACAGTTCCTAGAGATCCTCCTTCGGGTTCCTTTGATATTCCAGATCCTACAGAAAGAGGTGCTCCTAAAAAGTATCCTTATATTCCAGCACCTATAGGTAAACCTCTATACATAGGAAACCAGACAGAATATGCAGGATTTGTAATTAATAATCCGAAGGCAAGGATGCCAAATTTGATGGGCAAGCCTGTTACTTATAGAAAACATTCTGAAAGTTTTTCTATTACTCCTAGACCTGCTGTATTTAGTTGGTTCAATATTTATACAAAGACGGGTAAGGGTAAGTTTCTTATGAAGGACGTTACTAAAGGTTTTAGAAAGGCAGGTTTTGGCATAACTGTTAGCCAAAACAAAGAAGGGGTTAAAACTTTATACTAATCGAGTTATACTACAGAAATAATCTGAATATCTTATGGCTACACAAAGGGCTATTGAAGCACTAAAGAAAGCTTTTAGTGTCGAAAAACGTAGTAGTTACGCTATTTATAACGGGGATGATCTTGTATTAAAGATCTATTGGACTCCTATAACAATAGCGGATAGGGATGCCATAAATAACACACTAAAAGCCATGAACAAGGCTGACGATGAAACAAGTCTTGATTTTGCTTTACAAGTCATCATCAATAAAGCAGAAGATAAAATAGGTAAAAGATTATTTTCTGAAGCAGATAGGCCAGCATTAAGAAGAGAATTACCTCTTTCCTTGCTCCTGGATATAATGGGCAAGATGCAAAGCATGGAGGAGGAGGCAACTCCCGATGCCGTAAAAAGCTCGGCTGGAGAATGATAATTATTTGTTTTTACAGTTTTTTGTAGCCGAAAAGCTAGGTAAAACGATAACTGAGTTGCGAAATGGGATGACTGCGGAAGAGCTATATGCTTGGAGTGCGTACTACACATTAAAAGCAGATGCAGAGAAAAAAGCGTATGAAGAGTCTCGTAGACAAGCTCAATACAGGAACATGAGGTAGAATTTTTATATTAAATAGGAACTGACAGTGGCATTAGGAGCCGAGTACAAAGTAAATATAAAATTAGACACAAAAGAATTTGATGCCCAATTAAAAACTCTTCAGACAAAAGTAAACAATATAGGTAAAGTTGCAGTCAGAGGAGGAAGAGGCGGAGCAAAAGGAGGTAATAAGAAAGGAGGTTTATTAGGAGGCTTACTTGGTGGAGGAGATAAAGCTAGTTATAACGCTGTAAACAGAGAAGCCACTGCTTTATTAAATTCGTATAGGAAGGTATTAAATGCAAAATTAAAAACATCAAATGTAGAAGAAGCTTCTTATAAATTTGAAAAAGCTTCAGACGGATTACAAAGAGGAAAAGTTAAGTATGCGAGACAGCTTAGAGGGGAATTTAATTTAATTGTAGCTACTAAAAAAGTAGGACTAGCCGTAGAAAAACAGAATACAGAAGAGCTAAGAAAACAATCTACTTTACGTTCTAAAATAGGTGGTTCTGTAAGACAAATAGGTTCTCCTGCTTTTGCTACAAGAGGAGCAAGAATGGGAGGTCCAAGAACTTCCATAGAAGCAAAAGAACGTTTAAGAAATCAGCAAACAGATATAAGACAACGTGCCGATTATTTAGAAACTGCTTTTGGTGGTCCTACTTCAGGAACCAGAAAATTAAGAAGAGAAATAGGAAAATTATCTACTTTACAGGGTAGAACAGGGCAAATGGGTGCTGCTAATAGGCAGTTATCTATTGTACGAAGAGTATTACGTGTAGAAGAGGGACGTTTAAAAGTAACAAGAGAAAGAATCAGATTAGAAAAAGAAGCAAACAGAGTAAAAGTACAAGAATTTAATGACTTCAAACGACAAGCAAGACTTCAATACGGAACAGATAGGATGCCTGTCAGAGGAGGTGCTGACATAGTTGGATCGCCTAAACAATTAGAGGCAACACAAGCTAAGTCCAATAGAAAGTTAGGTACTAGATTAGGCTTACTTAAACAGATAAGTGGATTTAGATCCAAGATTAATAAGTTTGAATTAGATACTTTAGGTAATGCAGAATTAACTTCTCAACTAGATCAAGTACGAATAAACACAGTAAAAGCAGCCAAGAGTGTACAGAAAGGAAATTATGATTTAGCGGCTAAACAATTAACGGTAGCTAAGACTTACGGAAACGAATTAAGTGCTCGCTTAGTAACAGAAAAAGGAATATCAAAAGAAGCAAATAGAAGATACAGAGATAATGAAAGAGAAAGGAAAGAAGTAATAAGAAATGCCCCTAAGATGTCTGTTACAGGAAGACTTTCTACAGGTGGCTACGTTCCAGGATCTCCTGGTTATAGCACAAGCACAGGATACAAAGAAAGGCAAGCAGTACAACAACAAGCAAGAGATCTATATGGTGCGGATCGTTTTCCTGTATTTGGTCGTCCAGATATTGTTGGCTCTCCTGCTTACGGTAAAAAAGTAGGAGCAATGAAGGGTAATTCTTCTATGTTGAATTATGTAGGAGGACAATTAATGCCTGGACCACGGGCATTTGGAGGAAATATTGGTTTTGATAGAGGTGGTGCATTATCTAGTGCTCTAATTAGTGGAGCTTTCCCTCTGTTATTTGGTCAAGGTCCAGTAACGGCTGCTGCTGGTGCTCTTGGTGGAGGTTTAGGTCAAGGTTTCTTAGGTGGGCAAGCTGGATTTGCAGGAGGTCTAGCCGCTACTGCTGCTGTAACTGCAATATCTACTGCTGTTTCTAGTCTTAGAAATTTAGGAGAAGCGTTAACAACAACTGCTGGAACGATAGATCTAATGAAGGAAAGATCCTTATTTAGTTCTGATGCAGTACAAAGACAAGCTGAAGCACTACAAAAAGCTGGCATGGAGACAGAGTTAAACACATTATTGACTAAAGAATTAGCAGCTAGTTTAGGAATACAAGGTGTAAGAGGTTTACAGGAGTTAGGTCAAACATCCAAAGAAGCTGCTAAAGAATGGGGAATACTTACAACACAACTACAAATATTACTTGCTGGACCGTTAAAAGGAATCTTAGAGGTAGTAAATAAATTAGTTTCTACTTATACCGTCGGGAACCAAATAAGTGCAGGAATAGCAGCTATAAAAGAAAAAGATCCTGAAGCTGCTACTGATTTAGTTAATAGAATAAATAAAAATAAAACGTTTGTAGAAAAATCTAGGGCGATAGCAGAAGGTTCTATATTGCTTGGTCCAGGAGGTAAGGAGATACTTGATTCAACTACAGGAGGTGTAAGTTTGTCTGGTGTAGGTAGAGACAGAAGATTAGATATTTTAGATATGATTAATCAAAAACAATCAGAGTTAGGTATAACGCCAGGTCAGTTGGACTTTAAGGATACAGGAGCTAAAGCAAGCACAAAACTTACTGATCTAAAAGAGGAAGTAGCTCTCCTGGAACAATCTCTTGCATTGGGTACAGAACGGGCAGAGATAGAAAGTAAAGCAGCCAAAATATTTGAAGAACAAAAGTTACTTAGATCAGATGTAAAAGACAGTTTAAGAGACGAAATAGTATTAGAACTAGAAAAAGAAGCAGCGTTAAAGAAACAAATTGAGCTATACCAAAATGTACGAAACATTATTGAACAAGGAATTGGTAATGCTATTGAAGGATTAATAAGAAGAACTAAGACATTATCGGAAGCACTGGCTGATATAGCTGGATCGTTAGGAAGAGCGTTTTTAAATGCAGGAATAAACGCAGTTGTTGGAAGCGTAACAGGTGGAATAGGAGGTATGCCTACAGGTGATATACCTATTGATGGAGGAAGAAATTCTGGAGGACCAGTATCAGGAGGATCACCTTATTTAGTAGGGGAAAGTGGTCCTGAATTATTTATACCTGGAAGTAACGGACAAGTAACTTCTAATAATGCGTTAAGAATGGAAAGCAGTATGGGTAGATATAGCAGTGGTTCTGGAGGATCTGTAACAGTTAATTACACAGGTCCAATGCTTAACTTTAACGGTGACGAGTACGTTCCAAGATCTGCTGTTGGTGAGATTATTACAACTGCTACAGCACAAGGAGCAAAAGCAGGAGAAAACAGAACTTTAGCTACATTAAGAAACAGCAGAAGCACTAGATCAAGGTTAGGAATGTAATGTCATTTGTTGCACTAACAGCTTTCGTAACAGTTAAAGATAAAGATGGTAATGCTCAGCATTATTTTCAAAACGGAAAACAAGGCAGTACTCCTGCTGAAAGAACAGTTAGTGGACATTCTTATCTATCTTTTATGTATCAAGGTGCAGCAATGAATAGGTCAGGAGACAATTTAGAAGCATCAATTATTCTTGCTAACAATCCATTAAGTATGTCTTATGTAAAAGATTTTGTAGAGAAAAAGTATTACATACAGGTAGAAACATTTTTGATGACATCTGATTTTGATAAAGATACTTCTGCATTAAATGGGGGCAGATTAACAGGTGAATATTGGTTAGCTTCTAGTTTTCGTTACGATCCAGAGTCAATAGAATTGTTATTAAGTTCTGCTATTGATGCTGTTGGTGCAAATGCTCCGCAGCAAATTTTGACCAAGAAAAGGTGTGCTCATCTTCCTTTAACAGGTCAACTACAAAATCTTTGAAGCCTTACGAATTAATAGGACTTGAATATCGTTTAGGTTCCGATCCTGTTAAACATGGAACGGGTGATTGCCTATCTCTTTGTAGAACTGTGTTAAGACACTACGGAATAGATTCTCCAGAACCCAAAAGAGATTGGTATAGAAGACTTAAGAAGAAAGATTATAGTATCTTTTTTGAAGAATTAAATAGGTGGGGAGTTGATTCAACCCCTAAACTGGGAGCAATAGCCTTATGCAAATCAGATGATGGTTATGGCATGGCAGCTTTTTACGAGGAAGGATGGCTGAGTTACCGAAAAACATTAGAAAGCCAGGTGGTGATATGGTCGCCCCTCGAAGTCCTTTCAGTCGTAGGATGTTACTTCCCACGGAAGCAGACCTCTGTGTTGTCCTCGGAATAACAAAAGAAGAATATTTTCAATTTTTAGAAGGTGTCGCAGCAAAAGTAAAAGAAAGGCCCGAAGCTTACGGTTTAATTCCTGACATTAGATGTGATCCTCTTACTACAACAGTAGGAACAAAAGTTGTATTAACTACGTTTGGGCAAATAGTAGTTGGTGTTGCTTTAACTGTTGTTAGTTATTTACTTACACCTAAACCTCCGAGTATGAAGCAGGGCACAGCCCAAAGAACTGCTGATATGGCAGGAATGAAAAGGTTTGCTCCTCAATTTAGTTTTAACACTGTCCAAGAATTAGCAAAGTTAGGAGATTTAATTCCTCTTATTTTTACTAACAGAGATCAAAATCCTAAAGGAGGAGTAAGAGTAAACTCACAACTTTTATGGTCGCAATTAGTCAGCCTGGGACGTTTCCAACAATTAAAACTTCTTGGTTTATTTTCTTTAGGGGAGATAGATGAAGCACCAGATTTTGAAGGTTATGCGATAGGTGATTTATTAATTGAAAATTATCAAGCTGAAAAAATATTGTTATCTGGAAATAATATTCCTTTTAAAAGTAACGGAGGATCATTTTCTACCGATGTTTTTAGAATAGATAACTTAAAGCATTTTTGCGGAACAAGAAATCCAACAACACAGGCAACTTTTGGATTAAGTAGTCCTATGCCTAATTTGACTTACTTTAGGCTTCCCTATGAATTAGTACGTGCTCCGAGTAATTTAAACTCAGACAACAGACCAGCAGCAAGAATTACATTAAAGAAAAGAAGAAAAATATTAGGTGGCTGGCCTATGAGAGCTGGTTTTGCTCAGGGTGGAAATAGTTCTCAAAAAGCAGGTAACAGCGATCTTTCTGTTGGAACGTATTTAACTTATCAAGTTGTAGGGGGTCCAGATAATAATGCAAATGCTTTTCAGCAAGATTGGGAAGGTTATGAACCTCATGGTGTAGAAGATGTTAATGCTGTAACTAAGACTGTTAGGGAAGCTACGGATTCTTACATTTCTGAAGGTGAGCAATATTTGGCAGGAACAACTTTAGTTAGTTGTACTCACATAGGAAATGAAGAATGGCCTGGACAACCTTGGGACGGTAGTAATTCTTTTACTAGAGGTTATCAATTTAAAGTCTTAGAAAAAGGAAGATTTGAATGTGCTCCTAGTCCTAATTTAGGTACACATTGTAATAATCCACAGTGGAATACAGGAGGAGACTTTTTTGAAGTAAAGGATGATAAATATTATTACGAACAATATTTTGGGGATAGTTTTCAGTTGTATGAACCTGCTGAAAGATATGTTTTACAAAGAGTTAATTTAGGAACTGTTTCTGATAATAGAAATTGTCATATAACAGAGATTGGTTTGAAATCAAAAGTTTTTAAACAAATGAGTTTTGCCAATGTTAATAGTAAACCTACAGAAGAAGAAATTAATACTGTTTATAATGATAGATCTACGCTTAGTTTAGGGAATGTTAATAAGTATATAACTAGGTATAGTTTCTTTAAGTTACAAGTAAGAGAAGCAGGAACAGGAAATGATTGGCAAACATTAGAAACGCCTATTACAAATCATCTTGACGTTTTTTGTATTAAAGGTAATACTCCTGAATTTCAATATAACTATATAAGAATAGATCATCCGTATAGACAATACGAGTATAGATTTTTTCCTTGGCCTGGAAATGATGTTATTAAAAAAGTTATTGCTAACAATACAGTTTATGTAAATTTATTAAATGCTAATGGAGCAACAGATCCTAATGCTATACATCAGTTTAGTTACGGTAGTTATACAGTTAAATTTGCAGGTAGAAAAAATTATGCTTTAACAAGAGATATTTTAAGTAATAAAGATTGGGATTTTGGAGAACCAAGTGGAAACAGAAAAAATGTTGCAGGATACGTTCAAGGATTAAAAGGTACAGGTAGTTATTCTTCTCCTTCTCATATAAATGCAGATAATCTTCCTCAAAAAAGAGTATCAACAGTTAAATGGACACAGATATACCATCCTGATTGTTCTTATCCTCATAGCTATTTTGGCTTTGGTTATCATACTTTAATAATTGAAAATAAAAATTGGCCTGTAGACGGTGTTTCTACATTTAATTTGTTTATAAATAACGGACATGTAACAGACAATATAGAAGGAAGAAAAGGTCCAATATGGGGAGATTCACAGCAACTTGAAATTGTTACTTTAATTGCAGCACATGGAGGAGGACAAACTGTTAGTGGAGTTGAGTTTCATTACACAACAGATGACGGAAGGGGAGGCAAATTTATTCCTGTAATTGATAGCAGCATGGGAGGTAATGTTAATGGTTATCCTTGCGGTAAGAAAGATATACCTAAGTTTGGAAATGTAACTTCTACTTGGTATTACGTTAGGAAAATAGAAGATGAATGGCAAAACGAAGATCCAGTTATTAATGATCTAATTACAACTTCAGATACAGATGGTAGCGGAGATGATATTGCTAATGGTTCTGGACTTCAAGTTCGATTTAAGGCTTGGGCTAATACAGCAAGAACAGAGATTTACGCTGAATGGAATTTAGAAGGATCAAGAGGTAGCGGTTATAGGGAAGGAGACAAAGTTAGGATTCCTTCTCAAGATGATCCTGAAGACACAGACGATACTTTAGTGCCAGCACAAATTATTGAATTACAAGTTTCAAGTACTGTTGAAAAAACAATCGAATCAAGATTAAATTTATATGATGCTGCTTCTGATTATTGGAAATTTGAAGGAGATCAATCTAGTCATTTAGAAGGTCCAGAACATCAAATCACATATTGCAATGAAATAGTTAAAACAGAAGGAACAGATAGTATTGGTAGTCCTGCAACATATTCAGATTTAGCTTATGCAGGATTAAGGATTAATAGTTCAAAAGAATGGACTAACTTTAGTCAGTTTTCAGCATATTTTCAGAAAGGAATAAAAGTAAAAAGTTTATTAGGTGGATCGGATAGATCTACAAGTTTATTTCCAGAAATAGCATACGCTTTATTAACCGATGCAAGAATAGGTGCAGGAAAAGTTGTAAGTGAACAAGCAGTAAATGAAACTAACATGGGTATAGCAGCTAATTTTTGTAAGAAGAATAATTTATTTTGGGACGGTATGATTTCAGATAGAGTTAATTTAAGAGAATTTATTTTTGAACAAGCTAATTATTGTTTATTAGATTTTACAATTATTGGAGGGCAATTTAGTTTATATCCTGCTGTTCCTTTTGATGAAAGTAATTATCAAATAGAGAATAATAAACCAGTAGATATAAAAGCTATGTTTACTGATGGAAATGTAAAAGATTTAACTGTTAATTTTTTAAGTCCTGAAGATAGACAGACTTTTAAAGCAAACATTATATACAGGAAAGAAAAACTTAACGGATTTTCAGAGAAGAAATCTTCAGTTGTAAGTCTTTTTGATGAATACGATTCTTCAGGCAATCTTATAACTAAACACTCAGATGATCCAATGGAAACTTATGATTTAAGTGGATTTTGTACCAGTGTTGAACATGCCGTAACTTTTGGAAAATACGTTTTAAGTAATAGGCAAAAAGTAGATCATACAGTAAATTTTAAAACTGCTCCTCATTACATAAACGGCGTTCAACCTGGAGACTACATAAGAGTTTTTTCAACAACTCAACATGTTAATAGGTTTAATAATGGAGCGATACTTGAGGACGGTAGTGTAGTTAGTAAAGACGCAATATCAGGTACTAAAACATTTTATTGGTGGAATACATCTAAATCAGTTGTACAAGAAGATACAGAAAATTTTTCAAATCCTTTACCTGCAACTTATAGGGGTTCTTTGTTTACGATAAAAGAGTTACAAGCTTCTAATCAGTGTTATAAAGTGGAAAGTATTACGTTAGATGAAGAAGGATTAGTTGAATTATCTGGATCGTATGCTGAGTTAACCAGTGACGGTAAGTTAGTTATATTACAAGGATGGGATGACGATTCTCGTTTTTCAATAGAAAGTTAAATGGCTTCAGCACACAATTTTCCTTCCGTAAAACCTACTTCCAGAAGTTTTAATCCTGGTAGATACCAAAGCACTAATTTTGAGTCTCTTGATGGAACAAAGACTCACTTGCGTTTTGGCAATAAAAGAGTTAACGCAACGTTGACTCTAGGTTTTATGAATATTACAGACGGTCAAGTTGGTTTGATTTTGGATCATTATGATGACGTTAACTCAGTGTGGGACTACGTTAGGTTCTCTACAGAGGACGGTGCTTTAGGTATAGAAGATGATGGTTCAGGTAATTTTTTGACTAAAGAAATTATTGGAGATTCTGGAACGGGAGAGACAAGATTAGGTTTAAGGTGGCGATATTCTGCACCTCCAACCGTTACAAGTACGTTTAAAGGAAGAAGCAATGTTAGCTGTAGTTTTGTCGCTTGTCTCGATTCACCGTAGAATAAACGCAATGTTTTTGATTTAGGACTGTGGCGGGTTATTACAGTGGCAAAGATGGAGAACTTTTTATAGCAGATAGCTCAACTGCTGCTGCAAAAGTTCAGGCATGGACTTACTCAAGTTCCATGTCAGTCATAGAGACAACTAATTTAGGAGACACAGATAGAACTCTTGTTGACGGACTCAGAAGTTACTCAGGTAGTTGCAGATTGTCTTACTACACAGAAGCCGCAGGAGGTAATTCCAACGTAAACAGTTTGCTTACTTCTGCACAAAAGGTAGGTGGTTCTGCTGGAGATGGAACTAACGCAAGATCTACTAAAGTAACTCTTAAATTTAGACTTAGTGAGGGAACAGGAGATACTAATGCTAGAGACATAGTATTTTCTTGTTGGATAACAGGAGTAACCATAAGTAGCACTCCAGGAGAAATAACTTCTGCTGATATAACTTGGGAAGCAGATGGAGCACCAACAACGCTTTCTCTTGTCTAATTAATGGCTGTTTATTTTGGACAAAATGGAGATGTAGAGATTCGTAGGGATACTCTATTAGCGTCTTTACAGACAACTTTAGATCCTAATGACGTAAATACAAGTTTGAAAAGATTTTCTGTAGATAAAGTATCTGGTTCAGTTATTACAGGAGATTATGTAGAGATAGAAACACTAGATAAAAGTACTTTAGAACTTGTATCAGGACATAGTTATCCTGACGGATCTTGGTATGTTCACGTAGATGCTTTAGGAGGAATAAGACTTTATAACAGTTTTGCTCACGCAATAACAGGAGGAACAACCAATGCTCTTGCTTTAGTAACTCCTAGTGCAATAAAGCAAATAACTATAAGAACGAGAAATTTCAGGTATAGACACCTGGCACGTATAAAAGATTTTGAAATTACTACGAGTAGAGAACAAATAGATACAACAACTTTAGGAGATCAGTTTAAAAGACAATATGAAGCAGGTTTAATTTCTGGGCAGGGTACTATGCACTGCCTTTGGGAACATAGTGAGGCTTTAGCAGACGCTACTCCCCACGCAACTACCCGTGAATTTCCGTTTTATTTAGCTCAATTAATAATCCGTTTACAGCAAGGAGCAGATTTTTCAGGCAGATTTTACATATATAAAGACACAAGCACCAGTGCCAACACAGTATGGTACGAAGCTAATTGTGTTGTAACTAATGTTGCTGTAAGTGTTCCAGCAGCTAATGAAGTTACCACCAGGATTGAGTTTATAACTAATGGAGAAATTAAATTAAATACAGGAACAGCACCTAGTTTTCTGTTACAAGAAGATTCACATAAGATTCTTCAGGAAGACGGTGGAGGTATTTTGCTCGATCAGCCTTAATATATAGTTATCGGTATTCAGTAAAGGTTCATGCCAGATCTTGAAATTAGTAATCTGCCAGCGTTAGCAGAAGCAGGTGTAGCAGCAACAGACCCCATTGCAATTGCCGATTTAAGTGCGTCGGAGACAAAAAAAGTAACAGTTAAAGATCTAATAGAAGCTGGTGTAGCTTTAATTGATACAGCGTCAATCCCTGCTGCAAAAGTTGGGACATTAGGAACAGATCAAGTTGCAACGGGAGCAATAGTTGATGGAGCAGTAACTAATGCAAAATTAGCTAATTCAAGTGTTTCGTTAGGCGGTATATCAATATCTTTAGGTGGAACAGATGCTACTCCTGCATTTAATCTTGCTGATGCAACTGGATATACAACAGCAAATCTAAGTGGAACAATAACTAATGCTCAGTTAGCAGGATCAATAGCTAATAGTAAACTTGCTAATTCTTCTGTATCTCTTGGAGGAATTTCAGTAAGTCTTGGTGGAACAGACGCAACACCAGCATTTAACCTTACAGATGCAACTGGTTATCCTACTTCATCTCTTGTAGGGACAATAACTAATGCTCAGTTAGCAGGGAGTATTGATGTATCTAAACTTGTTGGATCAAACGTAAATTTTGGTGGTGTAACAGTAGCTCTTGGGGGATCTGATACTACTCCTGCTTTTAACTTGGCAGATGCTACAGGGTATCCAACTTCTTCTTTAGTAGGAACAATAACTAATGCTCAGTTAGCAGGATCTATAGCAAACGATAAATTATCAAATTCTTCTGTAACACTAGGGGGAGTTTCTATTAGTTTAGGAGCTTCAGATGCTACTCCTTCTTTTGATTTAACAGATGCAACTAATTATCCTACGTCTTCTTTGACAGGGACAATTACAAATGCTCAACTTGCAGGATCTATAGCAGTTTCTAAACTTGTTTCTTCTAGTGTTTCTTTTGGTGGAGTAGCTGTAACTCTTGGTACGGCTGACGCTACACCTGCATTTGATTTACAAGATGCTACAGGTTATCTAACAACAGCATTAGTTGGAACAATCACTAATGCACAATTAGCAGGAAGTATTGCAGCCACTAAATTAGTTTCAGGAAGTATAACTTCTACTCAATTAGCAGCAAACTCTGTAACAGATTCGCAGCTTGCAAACAACGCTGTAGATACCAGTGCTGTTCAAAATGGAGCAATTACAAACGATAAAGTTGAAACATCTACAAATTCAAGTACAGGTTTAGACGGTGCAACGAAGATAAGAGATGCAAGTATTACACCAGCAAAACTAAATACTTCTAACCTGGATCGTTCATTAAATGTAGCAAGCGGAAATCTTGGAATTAATAACGTCATTACTGCTGCTACACGATCAGGAATTACCTATAACGCACAGGGGTTGATCACGGGAACGGTAGCTTTGGCAGCTAGTGATCTTCCCCTAGCTACTACATCTGCTGTTGGTGGTGTTTCAGTTGGAACAGGTTTAAGTGTTAGTGGAGCAGGTGCATTATCTCTTACAAATAGTGTTACTGGAGCAACTGTTTCTGGGATAACTTTTAATAATCAGGGAATGATTACGGCTGCAACTGCTTTGGTTGCTGCCAATCTCCCTGTGGCTACAACGTCAGCCAAAGGTGCAGTACAGATTACATCTGGAGGAGGTTTAACTGTTGACGGTTCTGGTAATTTAATAACTTCAACAAGCGGAATTACTGCTGGAACATATCAGTCTATAACTGTTAATGATAAGGGGGTTGCTACAGCAGGTGCAGCATTAACAGCTTCTCTAATTCCTGATCTTGCTGCTAGTAAAATAACAAGTGGAAGCATAGATGCTGCAAGGATTGGAACAGATTCTATTGATGGTACAAAACTAAGTAATTCATCAACAGCAGTATTCCAATCAATTGCTCAAAGTGGTTATCCAACAGCACAATTTAATGGTCAAATATTATTCGATACGGTTTCTGAAGATGCGTTTATTTGGGATGGAAACGCTTGGCAAGCAATAACCACACTAACGAAAGGCTCCTTGGTCTTTGGTGGAAATTTCAATGCAAGTACATCAAAAATGACAGCTTGTACCACCGCAGGATTAGCGGCTGGTTTAGCAGTTGGAAGTAACTTACCTACACCTTCAGCTACAACAGATGGTTTATATGTCGTAGTCGATACTGCTGGAACGCCTTCAGCACCAGCTCCAGTTGTTGCTTTTTCACCTCCTGATTACATTCTTGGAGTTACAAATAGTACTGGCTCGTCATGGAATGAGATTGATTTATCTCAAACAGTTGCAGGTCAGGTAGCAAGCAATATTACCTTTACACCTTATGGACAGCTATCTAGCACAAACGTCCAAGACGCAATGCAAGAGCTTGAGACAGAAAAGATGGGCTTTTCTGGTGGAACTGTAAGTGGTCAATTATTAATAGGAAACACTGGAAGTCTTGCTTTTGAAGGAAGCACTGTTGATGCTTATGAATTAACTCTTGCTGTTGCCGATCCACAAGGAAGTGATAAGACGATTACTTTCCCAGATATAACAGGAACAGTAATTACAACTGGAGATACTGGAACTGTTACGGGAACGATGCTTGCTAATGACACGATCCAGAACGTAGATATAAAAAGTGATGCTGCGATTGCATATAGCAAATTAGCTTCAGTAGCAAGTGGTTATATTCTTGTAGGTAACGGTGCAAGCACTTCAGTTGCAGCAGCAGTAGCAGTTACAGGTGATATTGGAATAAATAATGCAGGTTTAACTTCTATTACTGCTGGAGCAATTGTTAATGCTGATATTAATTCAAGTGCTGCAATTTCTGGCTCCAAAATTGTTCAAGGAACTACTTCTGTTTTAGGTGTTCTTCAATTAACAGATGCAGCAGATAGTACAAGTGCTACTACGGCTGCAACTCCTGCTGCTGTAAAGATTGCAAAAGACGCTGCTGACGCTGCTGCTACAACAGCTAATGCTGCTTTGCCTAAAGCTGGTGGCACACTGACAGATAATCTAATTATTGATAATGGAAAAGAATTAAGGCTAAGTGAATCAGATGGTGATGGCACTAATTACACAGGCTTAAAAGCACAAGCTCAATCAGGAGATATAACTCTTACTCTTCCTGCTGTTGCACCTACAGCAAATCAGGTGCTTAAAGCTGATGCGTCAACACCTACAACACTGACTTGGGCTGCTGATAGTGCAACTGATAACACTAAAATGCCACTTGCGGGAGGCACATTCACGAATGACGTAACCTTTACTGGGGATGCCAGTAATGGGTTATGGGATAAGAGTGCAAGTGCTTTTGTTGCCAACCTTACTGGAAATGTAACGGGTAATGTCACAGGTAATGTCACTGGAAACACTTCAGGGTCATCTGGTTCGTGTACTGGAAACGCTGCTACTGCAACAGCTTTAGCTTCAAGTGTAAATATTGGTGGAGTTAGTTTTGACGGAACAACATCTATAAATCTTCCTGGTGTAAATGCTTCTGGAACGCAAGATACAAGTGGAACAGCAGCCGTAGCAACTGCAATCACTGTTGCAGATGAATCAACTGACACCTCTTGTAATGTTTTATTTACAACAGCAGCAACAGGAGATTTAGGTGCTAAGTCAGGAACAAATTTAACTTTCAATTCAAATACTGGAGAGTTAGCGGCAACATTATTTAGCGGTTCAGGTGCTTCTTTAACAACATTAAATGCGTCCAACATTTCTAGTGGAACGCTTGCAGCAGCTAGGGTTGCAACACTTAACCAAGACACAACAGGAACAGCAGCATTAGCAACACAATTTTCAGTTACAGCTAATAACTCAACTGATGAAACTGTTTATCCTTTGTTCTCTGACGGAGCAACAGGAGCACAAGGAGCCGAGACAGATACAGGTTTAACTTATAACCCTTCTAGTGGATTGCTAACTAGCACAGGATTTGCAGGTGCATTAACTGGAAACGTCACAGGAAACGTAAGTGGTTCTGCTGGATCTTGTACTGGTAATGCTGCTACTGCGACTACTGCTACTGCGGCAACAAATGTCACGGTTGCTGATGAGTCATCTGATACGACTTGTTTCCCATTATTTGCGACTGCTGCAACAGGTGATTTAGGAGCCAAATCTGGAAGTAATTTAACCTTTAACTCTAGTTCTGGAGCGTTAACAGCTACAAGCTTTGTTGGTGCGTTAACTGGAAATGTTACGGGTAATGCGAGTGGAAGTGCTGCAACGGTTACGGGTGCTGCTCAAACTGCAATTACTTCTGTTGGAACGCTTACTGGTTTAACTGTTTCTGGTGCTGCTACTCTTAATGGTAATACTACCTTTGGTGCTGATGTCACTTTTGGTGGTGCAAGTAGTGCCACTGCTCTGGTATGGGATAAGTCAACAGATGATTTAATTTTTGCTGATGGGGTTAAAGCAATATTTGGAACAAGTTCAGATGGGTTAGAAATTTATCATGATTCAAATGATTCATACGTTACTAACACTGGTACAGGTAATTTAATTATCAAAGGAGATGACGTTCATATTCAAAGCACTACT
>VTLG01007689.1_pt1 | contig 33707 bp, 33 predicted proteins | sample 4694571 | NCBI WGS metagenome assembly VTLG01 (sample SAMN12604809, study PRJNA352737) | marine metagenome | biome: ENVO:00000447; feature: ENVO:00000209|ENVO:00000569|ENVO:01000036; material: ENVO:00002151; isolation source: viral sequences binned using virsorter ...
CAATGCCAGTAAGTTTGGTGATGGCGATGGCATAGACTCAGCCGACTTCATAATCCAACAGACAGTAAAGGCACGTAGCCATACTGACAACCTAGTAGACACGCCAATAACCGTGAGGTAAAGAATGATAAAGATGTTAACGAAACTGTTTTACAACAAGAGGGCACTCATGTCAGCCCTTGTCCTTGTAGAAACAATACAGACTACAACAAAGGATGGTAAGCTGACACGGCCTGAGCAAGCCAAACTACTCAAAGCATTTTGGGAATTAGTATCAGAGATTAGAGGAGATGAAAGTGCCAAAGTCAAATTATAAAAAGAAGAAGATGATAGTTAAGAAGTCAAAGGGTAAGAGCGGATACTAGATTGGATATCTATAAGCTAATAGAGATGGGAGTCCCTTCAGCCATCGCTGTGTACTTGGTCTATTTCATCACCACCAAGATAGACCGAAGTCTCAGGGATGTGAGGGACTCCATCCTAGACCTAACCCACCACATCAAGCAGTCAACTAGCCAGTAGGCTGCCTTAATCTTTTAACTGTGCGTTGGTGTATCACCTCAGCCCACGCACTTTCAGCATCAGCCTCACACAGTTCGCAATACCTCTCACCTGTACAGTCCATAGGTCGCTTACACCTGAAGCAAATACAATTAGCCATTAGTTTCTCCCTCCTCCCATTGTCCAGATTATAGCTATCGGGTCATGTAGCACCAAGCCATGCATACATTGTAGTATCCCAACCTCATCATGGTAAACCCACATACAATGAGGATCACCTATATGCACTCCATGTACCTTCATAAGCCCTATCGATATCTCTTTCATCGCCCATCCATGTAACCTATCCATGCCCTCAGTTATCAGTGCGATGTGAAACAGACAGAACTTAAAGGGATTCCTATCCCAACAGTCATCACACTCAAACCAATCAGAGCCAGATAAGTACGCACTCACACGGTCACTTCTACCGACAGCCCCTTAGATTGTGGATTCATCCACACCTTCACGCCACCTACAGGTATAGGATTAAGCCCGGCTCTCTCAGCATACCCACCAGTAGGCAGCCCATCCTCTATTCTCCCCTCTATATACCCACGTAGCCAGCCACCAGTCAACACACCATGCCTGTCATGCTCTATCAACTTGGCCTTCTGCCTACCGTTCAGCGACATGGTAGTAATCTTCTCCACCCCAGTGCGGTGGTGATGTCCTCGCAGGTTGAGGTCGGCAGTATTCCCTGACATCTGGTTGCGTAGCCTAGTGATAGCTGATGCTGTACTTGAGGCAGCACCCTGCCCATGCCTAGCGAAGATTGTGTATTGATTTGCACCCTTGAAGTTAAGGGTACCATATATAGTATCACCCCCAAAAGGGCATACAAGACGGTCTGCGATTCTCGAATCACTGGTCGTGCCATCGTGGTAATCGTAGTAGTGATGTCCTCTTAAAGTGAACAACCACTTACCCTTGGTAGGCCCGAACAACTCCATCAAATCCTCGGTATCATTCTCTACCTTCTCTTCCAAGCTGGTCTTTATATGTTCCGAGTCTCTAGGATAAAGGCCACGCTCAGTAGGTCTGAGTGCATCTATAAAATCACCCATCCCACAGAACAGGAGTTGGTACTCAGGCTCCATCTTGAGCACCTCGGCAAACCACTCCTTAAACTCTTCCCACCTACACCCCTCAGTACCGTACTGTATGTCACCAACAGGTACCAATAGAGTAGGTACATTCTCTACCTCTCTACTAAATGTCTCCATCATACCTCTCTATGATCTTATTTGCTATTGCTGTAGTCGCATGGGGTATGGTATACCCGGCGTTCACAATCTCTGCATATATAATCTTACCTAACTTTGCACGCTGCTTACCAGTTACAGGAAAGTAACCGGGTGGTACCTCTATGATATCTACATCCCACTTGTTCTTCTTCTTAGAGTAATACGACTCCATCTGCGTAACCCTACATGCTATCTCTATTGTATGTGCACCATTTGTAAAGTGTTCTAAGTCTCCCTGTCTAGTTGGATAGGGTATGCTTAGTTGTATCTTCCTGCTTGTATTCATTAAACTCCCCACATAGTTTGGTCTTCCCAATTCGGCCCGTAACTAACCTCGACAGGTAGCTTGATGGGTAGGATATCCTTAGTCATATTCAAACATATCTTAGCTGCCTTGTATACATCCCACTCATGTACCTCTACCACTATCTCATCGTGCACATTCAGCACCATCTTAGGAGTGAACCTCCACTTACCATCATCCAGTTCACGTCTTACTTTAATCATTGCCAACTTCAACACATCAGCAGCCGTGCCCTGTATAGGATGGTTCAAACTCTTACGTTCTATCTCAGCGCGAGCACTCCCCCGTGCACTACGATAGGCAGGGAAAGCCCTGCGTCTACCGAACCACGTCTTGGTATACCCCCACTTATCAAGGTAGTCTAATTGCCTGATGCGATACTCCATGTAGTCAGCATAGTTATGCCTCTGATACATCAGTATATCTTCCCTATGTTTATCAGTAATCCACGGTGCTTTCGCACTAAAATCTCTCCCTTCGTATAACCATTCTAAGAAGATAGCCTTTCCAACTTGGCGTTCCTCCCCGTTGATGAGTGCTTCACTCTTACCAAAAGCTATACCCGCCAATGGTTTGTACACATCACCATTATTAAGAATGTATTCTAGGTTGCTATCATTCCCAAGCACAGCAGCAATCCTCGGCTCTTCCTGACCGATGTCAGCCTTGATAAGATAACTTCCCTTAGGTGCAGCGAATGCCTTGCGTAGATAGGTAGCCCACTCTCTTATGTACGGACGTTCTGGATCACCATGATGAGTGATGTTCTGTAGGTTAGGGCCAGAGGATGACAGCCTACCAGTTTCAGTAGCCTCTTTCCAATCGCCACCCCTCTCTTCCCATGATCCTGCCTGATGGTAGGAGCAATGTAACCTCCCATCTTCCTGTGTCAGCTTGGGCATGTAGTCCAGTTCCATAGACAGCAGCCTATGTATGCTGTTCTGCTTAATCAACAGGTCACAGATAGGATGGCCTGTCTTACTACGCAGAGTTCTTAACGCATCCATGTCTGTACCTGTTCCCGGTAGTCCAAGACCGGGTGGTTCTATACTCACATCTTGTCTGGCCCCGGTGTTGATAGGCATACCCATCGTCCACCAGTCACTACTGTGGTTACATCCACAATGCTGAGCCTTCATCTTCTTATCACAGTCAGGTACATGAATCAGTCTACCCTTATGCTTCTCACCCGGTTCAACTATCCAGTAAGGTGGACCGTACAATGCCTGACTCTTCTGCTTCACACTACGCCAGTTGATTTGATAAGGGTATATCTTACCCACCTCTAACGCGGTATGGATAGCCTCTTCTACTAACTCTTGTTGAAGATAGAAGAGTGGTTCCTTATCTATACCCACCCCATCCATCTCCATCCTAGCCAGCACTGTGAGCAGTGGACGTTCGATAGTCTCGTACACATCCCACATACCCTGCTGTTCTAGCTGTCGCTTCAAGGTGTAGTAGAGTTGGTATGTCATGTCACTATCAGCAGCACCGTATTGTGTCACCTGTTCTACATCATCCCAATCTACCTCTTCATACCTAGTCATAGCCACACCCAACTCATTCCACACTAAGTCTTTCAACTCAGTACTAGGCTTACGTAATACATAAGCCATCAGCTTGGTGTCATGTAAGTTGGTGATCTCTATCCCAGAGTTCTTTCCAACTATGTACTCGAACTTGGCGTTGTGAGCGATGACCTCAACTCCATCGTCCTCCAGAAACCGCTTGATGTGTGACGATGGTGCTTCACAGTACACTGCCCCACTATCTGTTCCAACGCTGAAACCAATTTCTCTTGCTCTTCGGGCTTGAAAAGTCCCGTTCCAATTAGGGTCAGTCGTCTCGTAGTCGAAGGCGAAGATTCCAACTCCTTCAAGTTTTGCTTTCGCATCCCTCGCTCCAACCCTATCGTACTTACGTACTCGTGGAACCTTATATCCAATTCGTTTCCAGTCTCCATCTTGAATCTCTCCTAATTCTGCATGTCTATTTGGCGTAGCTGACGCAGGGTGATACATGGGTATGACCTTACACTTATACCCATCAATCTCCCAATCCATCGGCTTGCCATGATACTTCTTTAATGCTGCTCGTTCTCTCCGCATCTCGGGAAAGAACTGCTTGAATGCTATATCGCCTAGTGTGATTATCAACTCAGGCTTGTGGTTTATAATATCATCTTCCAGTAGAGAGAAGCACTCATCCCTCTCCATCTGACTAGCCACCCCATCGCCTGATCTATCAGGCTTCCTGCCGGGTCTGCACTTGTTGATGTTGTCAAACCTTACAGACTCAGGGTCTATCCCTGCTAGGGGTAGTAGATGGTTGCGTATCCTGTCCCCGCTAAACCCATTCTCAAATAGTGGATACCCTACCAATTCTTCTGTTGCTCCGGGGTTCTGCCCTATCACCCACACCTTAGCACTTAACGGCCCCGATCCATTGACCACCTTCTTGCGAGTGTGGTGTAAAGCACAACTAGTACAACTACTCGATGCTTTCATCGTGCCCCCTCCACCCTCTATAATATACAGGCATCTTTCCTACATGCCAGTACTCACAGTGGGTGCACATATAATAGTCAATCTTTCTCTTACCCTTCCTATTCTTTGACAGTGCTCTTGCTGATCTCTGTGCCTTGAGTTCACTATCATACCTTACCTTACCTTCACACTGATTTTCTTTCCGAAAGACAGGCCTTGCATATGACCTTGTATCGTCTGTCTGACTCATCATAATAAGACTCCAATGAGGATATAGTTAGTACCTTCTCACATACGAAACAGTATTGATCTGGTAATTCTCCTGCCGTCATCACATCCCTCCCATATAGTTAGTGAGCAGTTTATAGTCATACTCAGGACTTACCAGCAGGGAGCGTACGCCCCCAACTCTTAGGAGGCCCGTCCCCCCCATGAGTAAGGGTGAGGGATCAGAACATTAAGAACTGAATCCCTCTGGAACGGCTGATGCAAACTGATCGGGTGGGTTGGATGCACTACGTATAGCTGTTATGCCATTACCTACATTGGCGAAACCATTAGCGTTAGTAGTTACATTGCCATAGAAATTTGCACCTTCCAAACTCTCAGCCACTGCCTGTAACTTGGCAGGGTTGAGTAACATCTTCGGATCATCAAGGTCAGGGTAGCTGTGGGTACGCGCCACATCCAGTATCCTACCTATCCGACCAAGGGCAGTGTTAAGACTGTCCTCTTCTTTAATAGTAAACTGCCTACCATCTCTAGTAGTACCAGTACTACCACCTACACGCAGGGTACAGTTGGCGAACACGCCAGAGTGCTGCCCCTCACTGATGATACATCTCAGGTTGATCTGTATCTGGTCACCTAGCCACTCAAAGTCTGCACTAGACTTGACAGTATCTACAGTATCTACCTGTAATTTCTGCCATCCATTGGCAGGAGTGTCTTCTATTGATATGTTCCCCCAGAATTCGGGAACAACTTTACCATTTGTGGTCATACTAAAACCTCCAATTATGCTACGTCATCGTGACGGATTATATTAGCCACCTGTTTGGTTGCGTACTCATCCCTCAACCCTATGAACTTAGAGTTAACATCATCAAAGCTGGCGTTGTATAGGGTAGTAGGATACCCTGCATCCAACCACTCATGCTCACTCTGGTTCTTGATTGAGAAATGTTGCTGGTCATCAGACTTTAGTACGGTCAGGGCATGAACTGGTCTGTTGGTACCCGCGAACGGGCCAGACTTGATAGGCCGTACATCTTCCTGCATATAGTATACGTTGGAGAAGTAGTGGGGTAACTCATACCTCATCTGTCCCCGGTAACTTGGGTAATAATCATTAGTTACATACTCAGGGTCACCGGAGACAAATGTCTCACCCCTTCGGTTTGTCTTAGCCTTCCGCCTCTCCCCCACACGAGCGGTTGACACGAAAGCTACACCTAGTAGCTCAGGATCAAGCCTCTCCAACAGGCTAAACGTCTCGCTAAGCAGGGAGCCGAACCGTTGCATCGCATCCATCTTTTGGCGAGCAGCGGAGTTCTCGTAAAGCAGATCAAACTCTGTCCACCCATCAAACCCTATCACCTCTGGTCTGTCTGCCTTGCCCTGTCTAGCGTCCCTAATGAGTGACCTAGTTAACATGTCCAATGTCTTCAACCACCTATCATACTCCTTGTCGTTGACATCAGTGTCGAGTAAGGGTGTCTTAATGTGTAGGCTCTCACCTGATCCAGTATGTGTGAACTCATCAGGTGTATGAAGGAAGTTATTCTTCTCCCTACCTATACTAATCAGTCTCCCCTCTCGTAGCTTTACCTTGTTTACCCAATCCCACATAGCACTCACAGTGAATGACGTTTTACCGCCATGAGGTGGGCCGTAGATTAAGTAATCCGTTGGAAATATCTCCATGATTTACCTCCTAATGACTATATTATATAGGCCTAGTCAACCCTTGTCAAGTGTGGATATATCCACTACTCTTCCACATACTTACCAACTACCATCTTACTCATACACAACCTCTTATACATACAGAACTTACAGTTATTCATATTCATTCTAGGATACTCCTTCACATCCAGACCTGCATCCTTCTTACTCTGTATATCATCCATCAACCGCACCACCTCAGCCTCGGTATCAGCTAGATGAGTTGGCTTCATCCAGAAGCTACCCTTGGTAGGGCTAGGTTCCTTCGCATCAGTGGGTAGGCACCAGTACTCATAGAATACAGAGTGGTCAGGGTATAGCTGGTCTAAGATTAAAGCATAGTACCTGTTCTGGCTGTTCCATAACAAATGCTCTATCTCATCCACCTTACTAGTCTTGATGTCAACCAGTGTAATCACACCATCCTCACGTTTAAGCAAGTCAATCCTACCATTTAATGTATGCTCACCGAACTGACCTTCCACTTCCACCTCACTCTCCCAGCCTCTCACCTCATCCCATGTCAGTGGAAACTTGTCCAATGCCCTGCGTACACCCGGCCCATACCGCTTTACACTCTTATCAGTCTTGAACACATCCCAACACACGGTATCAATCAACCCATCAACATGCTCATCCTTAATACCCTTGGCAATGCTGTTCACCACATCATGCACCACGCTACCCTGTAGCATACCCGGCCATTGCTCCTCATGCTCACCCCATCCCTCGGTCTGGAACCCCCACAACCTAGGACATTTATCGTAACTCATCAGACTGGTTACACTGACCCTCATGTTTCTCCCTCCAATATAATTTACATGCAACACACCATGACTCTTCCGGATCAACGACCGAGAAAGTCTTGCAACCAAAGCAGTAATAAAACTTATTCATTCAATGCCTTACGTATCTCTGCTACCTGTTTCCTGTTCAGCCCTGCCTTGTGCAGTTGTCTGTCGGTAGCACCCAACACATTACTTACAGTATTAAAGTTATCCATCAGTTTGTTGCTCGCTGCTGGCCCGATGGTAGGTATACGTCTCAACAACCAACCCGGTCTACGCTCTCGCGATACTCTCATGTCACTGCCAGCTAGTGCTCGGGCTGATGGGTTGGTACTGCTTATAATCTGCTTCAACCCAGCCATATATCTTAACACACCACCATCAGACTCAGGCACCTCTAACACCAACACCCCTGCCATCTGCCAGCCAACTACTTCCATCCATATCCTCTCCCAATTTACTGGACGGTATGGCTTAGCAGTAGACAACACACCCTTCACTGCTATAACAGATACATCACACTCAGCCAGCATAGTCTTCACCTGTCTAGCCAATCTTCTACCTTGCCATGAGTTGATGAAATCTTCTGGCTTCTTACACTCTACACCTACAATCTTCTCCCCGGCACAGAACAACAGGTCGATGCGATGGGGTGTGGATATATGCACAACACCCTGACTCTCAGTCAGACTGGACAACTCTTTACTATCAGCTATCAGTGCATCACACTTAGCCAACAGCTTATCATCATGGTACATACATCCGTCCCGTATCTCCATCACTTCCCACCCCGGTAAAATTTTAGCATGTCACCCACCGCCTTCATTATATGTAGACTAAGGGGGTCACAATCAAGCGACCCCACTGGTACCTCACGATGTGTATCTTGTTGGCACTTAACACATTCCCATGCTGCCTCAGTCATACACTCATCACATATATCAGCGACCCAGTAATGAGGCGGTGCACCGCAACATGCTGATAGCCAATTACAATCATCCATTCTCATTGTCTCCATACAAACTATCCTCATCCTTATCATATCGATAGTTAATGTCCACATCTATGTCAAAGAGTGTGTCCTTAAACTTATCATCATGCTTCTTCTGCTCAGCCTTGATGCTGTAAGCACGGCACCGGGCACAGCGTACATACCCTTCTTGTGGTTCGGCACCGCATGTGCTGCACAAACCTGCCTCTCTTCTGCGTCTTCTCATATTCCTAACATATGTAGTGTTGGGCTTGCCCTGTTGCATAGAGATGAGGGTGGATGGCAGGTACTTACTATTACATACCACCGTCCAGTCACCATCCCTATTAACATCATCCCAATTATCTACTACAAACTCTAGTGTCACCTTGCAACGCTTCATCTATCTCTCCATTTCTCAAACTCATCTACCGTCATGTCATAACAGTGGTTAATCTCACGGGTACCCGGAACACACACCTCTCCCACAAAGCAGGAGACGCAGTAATATCCCGCGTCAGTACTTACAAAGTCTGACTCCTCATCACTCCTAAAATCTATACACCCTTCGCATGATATCTTACCGTCTATGCTACTCATATCTTCCTCCACTTTAATGTCTTACCTTTAACACTGTCCACTGTGATACTTGGATCACGCTCAACCTTCCCCTCTTCAGCTAACTCACGTAGTGCTGACTGCACCTGTCTCAGGCTGGGTGCCGGGGTGAGCTTGTTCATCACCTCTTGTGTTGTAATCCACAATACATCGCAAGCCTCCTCCAAGATTCTCTTCTTGACTGCACTTAACTTGAACTCATCTATATGTCCTACTAACTTAGTATCACCCCCTTCAGTACGCTCAAAGACCACGCCCTCTACTGGTGTGATGCGACCGTACCCGGTAAGGAATCTCCTGTTCTCATTCTTGTTACCCTTGGTAACTATCAACCCCACATCTACTATAGCTAGGAAGGCGTGGGCACCTGATATCTCTAACCCCTGATTCAACTCATCATTCTTGTTACGGTGATGGATGATGATGAGTGTCTTACCCTTCTGCTTGACTAGCGAGATGATGGGTGCCAACGCACCGTGCACCTCAGCGTTGTCGTTCTCATTACGTATACCCAACAGCCTAGCCGTGTCGAGTATGAAGATGTCGGCATTACTATCTGCCATTGGCCCTAGTATATTAGCACCACCCTCACCTAGTGCATGGTAGTACTCGATCTTATCCAATGGCTTAGACTTGAACGCTAACAGACGCTTGGCCCATGTAGTCTTGTCCTCTTCAGTAAAGTAAGCAATGCTATGAACATCAATCCAATCCATACACAGGGCATGGATCAACTCAGTCTTGCCTACCTTGGGGAAGGCTGACACTAGATGTGCCCAGCCTAAATAGAATGGTGACGAGTCGGTGTCACCTAAGAAGGGTAACTGCACCAGTCCTTTCAAGTCCCCATCTTCCCATGCCTTTACTAAATCCTTACCTGTACTTGAATCCACACTTACCTCGCACTGTAAAAGACTGCGAAGTTAGTCTACCACGTTGACTAGGCACGGTCAATAAGGATATATCCACAACACCTCGCACTATATACCCCCCCTTATTCATACTAGGTGAGGTCTAAGATAGTAAGTCAAGGTTACCTAACCTTGGTAAGTATACAAACCTAGTTCGTATATACCTATATATAGGGTGCGAGGTTAGGTTACTCATATATGGTGGTACTCTCTCACCTCTGGGTTACTCTTCAGATTTGGTACTCTCGGTTGGTTTGGTTGCGCGTTGACGTTGGTACTCTCACCGTTCATGGCTACTCAAATCCTTTGGTGCTCTTCACATTCGTGGTTGCTCTCCATCAATGGTACTCTCCAGTATAGTGGCTACTCACGATTCATGGTACTCTCAAGCTCGTTGGTTACACACTTATTTTGGTACACTCGCGACTACTGGTTACTCTAGTGTGGTGGTACTCTCTCCCAGACTGGTTACTCGCACACGTTGGTACTCTCTCCTTTCACGGATACTCTGACCGATTGGTACTCTCCGTCCTACTGGTTACGCAATGATAATGGTACTCTCTATTCAAATGGTTACACCTTCCGTCTGGTACTCTCTGGCTATCTGGTTGCTCGTATTTCTTGGCACTCTCGGAACCATGGGCTACTCGTTATATTTGGTACTCTCACTTTATATGGTTACACCGTATGGATGGTACTCTCGGATATTCTGGTTACTTTGACGACATGGTACTCTCATGAGGCATGGTTACTCTACATTGATGGCACTCTCCGAGTCCTTGGTTACTCTACACATATGGTACTCTCTTTATAATTGGCTACTCGCTTTCCTCGGCACTCTCTGTTCTCATGGTTGTGGATCACACCACGCTACATCGGCCAGTTGGGTGGACTGATGAAGTGGGTGTGACCGGGGACTGTGAAGATGTATGGCTTGGGTGGTGGTGTGCCATGCTCTATCTCATATGCTACGTGGTGGTAGTGGGATAGGAAGAGCTTGGTTGCATACCTTGCAGCCCTCTGGTCTACCTGTTTAGGTGGTAGCATACCCATTGAGTACCACTTGAAAGCATCAGTGTCCTTGCCCACTGAGTTTACCCTCTCACCTGCATAGTCAGCATACTCAAGTGCCTCGTTCTTAGCTATCAACTGATCCTTGTGTACTGTATATACCTTGCCGTATGTATCTGCCTGTCTGTTCTTTACCTTAATAAATGACTGACCTATCTTCCAGCACAACACCTTCAGCTTGGCATTCCAAGGTCGGGTTGCGCCCTTGTCCCACACTAGTGTCGGGTCGAGGCCAGCAAATCTCCACACTGCACCAACAGTATGTGCTCGGGTTACATCTATGTGTGCCTTCAATCCTGCTGCTATGACTGGCCCGATGCCCATGATACTCATGGCCCACTTACTAGCAGGGTTATTGTCAGCGTATGCTAACAACAGTTTCTTTACCTGCTCTTCCTGAGAGTTGGATGTGGTTGCGATCCAGTCTATCAACGCTGCGTTCTCTGACCTGTCATTCAATGCCTTGACCTGCGACTCTGATCTCTTCCTATTATCCTGTGTCATGTAGTACAGATTGACTAGGTACCTCGCCTCTCTCGGTGTCATACCTGCTGCTGCTTTCTTTACCTCTGGTTCCAGCTTGGCGAGGGCTGCCCGCCACTGACTCGGGGTTACTATAGTATCTATAGACTCTTCGGGTACGTGCGTTTCCTTTTTATTGGTACTCATTATTTGCTCTCCTTCTTGAAGTTTGGTTTCCAATCCATCTCACCATTTGATGTGTACTCAGCCAACCCATCCAATACATTGTGACCGAAGACTAAAACTTTTTCCTTGGCATCCTCCTCTGTATCAGCCTCGACTTTGAAACTTAGCGTGACCTCTATCTCGTACTCCATACTGCCTCCTATTTAATCTCATTTACTCACTATACCATGCTTGTCAACTGCTTGTCAAGGTGTGGTGTAATCCACGATAAAAAAGGGGGGGTATATATTATATATATACACCCCCTTCCCTATACTTTCCTCATATTCTTTATCACCGTAGCTACCTTTGCTCCAACCTTGGTCACGTCATCCATCTGGATGTAGCAGTCCTTACCATACTGCTCACTCAACCCCTCACTCCTGATCCCCAACCCCATTGCTATCACCTTCACCCCCTCTCTTCTCAATTTCTTTACGGTATCTGGTACCTTGTTGGCATCGTTACTCATCCCATCGTGGAGGACGAAGACTAACTTGACTGGCTCTGGCCTACCTCTTAGCCAATCTCCCTGTAATTGTAGAACTCTATCTATCTCCTCGTAACTAGCCCAAGGCCTACTCAACCCGGCCAGTAGTGGTAGTGCCTCATGTTCTGGTGTGTTGTTATCACATACCTCTATCCCACCCGGTGCTGTCATCACATTACATGCTGTGCCCTCAGCTTTGGATGCTAGGTATACTGCCATCGCTAACTCAGCTACCCGGTTACAGGTACGCTGCTCAAGCATGGATGTGGAACAATCCACAATTACACTGACCGCTGTCTCAGGTGTGCCTTGGTCTACCACTGACCGTCTGAAGGGTAGCTCATGGTTCTTGATCCACTGGTTTACCTTCAGCTTACCGCCACTACCTGCTGGCTCGTAGGTTTCAGTCGGTGACTGTACCTTCAAGGCTCTAGCTATATCAGGCTGTATCTTTCTAGCACCTTGCTCAATCTTACGGTAGTCAGTAGGTACTACCTCGTTCCGCGTCCTACCACTAGGGTGTATCTCTTTCTTACTCATTGGTGGTGGCTCAGGTAGCGGAGCATCTATGTCCTCATACTTCCTATCAATATCCCTATACTTATCACCACTCTCACCCTCTTCATTCTCTTCCTCACCGTGCAGCTTACCTTCAGCATCCACCCTCTGTGTGGTGCCATCCACACTCTCATCTCTCTCACCTCTGCAACATGGGCTACCTGCTATTGAGCCTTGTGGTGATGGTTCCTCTCCATCTATGCCTAGTATATCTAGTATCTCTCTAGCTATACGTAACACATCCTCTGAATCCTCAGCGGTAAAGGCCTCATCTACCAAGGGCTTAACATCTTCCCACTGATCCCAATCCTTACTGATCCATGCTTCCACATCACAGGAGTCAAAGTATTCTTGACCAGCCCTCTTGTACATGCTGTAAGTCCATATCCTGTTGAACGGAGTGTCTAATGGTGCACCCACTCTACCGCTGTACTGTGTCATGGTTTTACACAGGTGGTTTAACCTGTCCTCAAGGTGAGGGTATAGGTCAACCATCTGGCCCTCTATCCTTCCATCCTCTAGTAGATTCCAGAGATTGTGGATTGTACCACCACTGATCTTCAGCGGGCCAGTAAACCTACGATGTGCTGCCTCATGGATCAACACATCCTTAGATAATTCCCACTGCTGTTCAGGATCATGCATTGCAAACCACTCCGGGTTAACTCTAACCTGCTTGTTAGTCCAGTCAGTCAAGCCCGGAGTATGAGTCTGCTCAGTGTCTATCTCTATAGGGAATGATCCTTTACCCTGTAACGCTCGGCCTATGCCGTTAAGCTTTGCCTTGTTCTTCCTTAAAATTCCCCACATACTAGATGCCTCCTTTAATCTTAATCATTTCAGTAACCCTAGTCTTATTCTCCTCATCGATGTCACCATCAGGGCCTAGTCCACATAGCTCATGCATGATTGTGAATTGGGCTGAGTCTAATAGAGTACCTCCCATATCTATGTGTAAGGATGCCCAATCTTTCAACCTTCTAGTACTCAGTCCCTTACGTAGCTCTCCAGTCATGGCTAACTCTCTTGAGTCATGGGCAAAGGACACCATAATCTTTAAGGCTACGGGATCAATCATTGGATACTCATCAAGTATAATCTTAGCTTCACGGTCTTGATCTTTTGGATAGTTAAAGTTTAATATCCGCTGGAACCTATCGAGTATGGCATCATCATTATCCATCACTGCATAGCCAGAGCCTAGGTTCTCCGCGACTATGACTTGGAACCCATCCTCAGCGTATACTTCCTCGCCATCTTTCTCCATAAGTGTGACCATCTTAGAGCCAGCCATAGCACCTAGTAGTGTGTTCTGTACCCTAGTAGGCATACGGTTAAACTCATCTAGGAATAGCACCCAACCATTACGCATAGCCCTAGTCAACGGCCCATCATGCCAGACTATCTTACCTGTTGAGTCCATGCTATTAACACCTAGTAACTGTTCATCAGTAGTACTAACGGTGCCAGTATACATAACATAGTCTAGCCCTAGCTTAGCCATCAACCCTGTTACAAGTATGGTTTTACCTGTACCAGTCGGGCCGTTAAGCAGGACATCATTACCTGCTAGTACGAACTGCTCTAACAGAGGGCCTTGGTACCCTGTATATGCTCCAACCTTACTATCCTCACTAGGTATAGCAGACTTTGCAGTCTTAACCACATCAGACTCACCAACTATAGATGGTACCAACACATCCAGTGCATAGGTTGAAGCAGCACTACCAACCCTACCTCTACTCGTAACCACTTCAAGCTGAGGCCCATAGCCTGTCATGTCTATCTCTAATGATGTGGCATGGGTTGAATAGTTCATCTGGTCTGGATGAGGGTTCATTATGTGTTGGTTAGCACCTAGAGGGCCTATGACATAGTGATTACCTAGCCCTGTGACTGGTCGGTTTGTGGATGTATCCACAGTGAACAGGTCATGATAAGCACGTTGAATTATCTCATAGAACTTAGTCCAGTTTGCCTCGGCTAGATTTGATAAGCCCTTATCAGTTACCTCTTCCTCATATGCAGTCTGCCAGTCGTGAAGCCTACCACCAGTCATTATCTGAGGTACTACACCAGCAGCAGCGTACCATGATGGTGAGCCAGACGGACACTGTATCCTTAGGCAGTTATCCACTATACCACCCGGTGCATGTGCTGGATTTCTGTAGACGTAATGGGTTGAGGCCCTACTGCTAAAGACTATGAGCCATCCAGTAGCCACATAGTTGTTTGTATCATAAACGTCACCAAACTCACCAGCACATAAAGCCCCTAGTATCTTGACCAGTACAGCCTTTGGTGTATATCCAGTTAGAAGTGTATACTCATCCATAAAGGCCTTACATTTCTCCTCTAACACTAGGCCAGAGAAAGACACACTCTTGATGCTATCCACATCCCCTAAAAAGCTACTCATATTTACTTAACCTCCTTAGTCCTATAAGTTTCGCATTGACCACACCACTGCTTAGACCCATCTAGGCCTGATGATAGTGATATGCGGAACACATCACATCCAGTAGTGCATATCCAGTTAGACCTAGTACCACCAGAACGCTTCGTACCTCCTTTCTCCACTTTCTCGTAGAAGTTATTAAAAGCACCTATATCTGGGTTGTAGGTGTCCACGACCTTAGCCCATAGAGCAGGGTTAATCTCTCTTAACATCCAGCCCCTACGGTCTTTAACACCTGCACCCAATATCGGGTCAACATAGTGGTCATTAGCCTTACATCGTATGTCTTCAACAATCCTCTTGAATTTCTCATTATGCCTACCACCCTTAGAACAGGCCTTAATGTTCTTCTCAGCAGCCACTATGTGACAAGCACCTTCAACTACCCACCACCACACAGTTTCCATGTCCTTACAGGCTGAGTGAGGTATGTTAAGGCTATAAGGCGTTTCACCCTCTTGAGTACGCACTCCAGAGTCAGTGCCGTTACCGCCTATCTCGTGAGCACATATAGGGTCTTTACCCCCTCGACCGATGGTGATAGTTACAGCGTTACGCTCTACTAGGTAGTGTGCAGCCTTGAACTCTTCAAGCACTACGTCTAAGAAGTTATAAGCCATGTCTATCGCAGGGTTAATAGGCTCACTATCAAATGTTGTGTATCCGCTTGGTGTGTAACTCATTAAAATCCTCCAAATACTTAGTAATTATATTATAAACCCCTTGTCAAACCCTAGTCTAGTTTATTCACCCCCTTCAACGATATCTCTTACCAGTACATCCCTTAGCTCCTGACAGACTATCACCATTCGACCATTAAAGCCCTTATCATGGATTAAGTCATCTACACATTTAGCACAAGAGCATATAAGCGTAGACCGATGTGGATTAATCCACAATTTTTCGCTAACATGCTCACAGCAATGCTCAAAGTTAGCAATATAAGGACATACAGCGTAAGCCTCAACCATATCTGTTGTAACCTTAACCAAACCCTTAACCTTTCCAACATATTTAACTCCTGCCATTGATGCACCTCTCACAATTAGATTTTTCTACCATAGACCATACATTGCTACGGCCCCAACCACCATCAACACATAAATGCCCTTTAAGGTTGTTTACATACTTATCCGGCTCCTTTCTCTCGATTTCTAAGGCTGTTAGATAGGTTGAACTAAACATGGTACACTCCAAACCGCTTAAATTTGAGAGGGGCTTGTGACCCTCTATGCGGTTTACACTAGGACATCAATGGCTTTAATGCCCTAGCCACTCACCTTAACGGCGGTTTACAATCTCTCTACCCCTAATGTTGTGTTTCATAATCTGATCCCAGCTTAAATCCTTACCAGCCACATTTAAGTTCTTAACGTAATCAGTGGCTATAGCCCCTTTAATAATCGCCTCAGCACCTTTATTCAACGTGCATCCCGTAGCCTCTCTAAGCCACTTGACAGGCACTAGCTTATGGTTAGGGGCTAGGTTTAGCGTCTCATTCTTAGGTATATACCTAATCGCACTCCACACTTGCCTACTGCTACTAAACATTATGAGCCATGAAGGCCCTAAGGCCCTCACAGTCTCTGAGATCAATCCGCGATCAATCTCGGCGTTGATATCGTTGATAAGCGTTATCATGGTTACAGGGTCTACTTGCATGGTTATACTCCTTACGTTTTTTTTTACCTAGGCCTTCCAGACTTTGTTACCAACACCTAAGTCGATAAACTTTACAAGCTCGCTCTTCTTAGCGTTAGCTAGTTTGGTCATAATCTCTAGTGAGTATTTAAGGTCTTTAGTCTCTAAGCCAGTCATGTTTGGCCTAGTCTTGTAAATGTGTAAGCCGCCGTTCTTATCCTTATAGGTCTTAGAGGGATTATAGAACACTGCGACCCTAGTGTTTTTACACTCTACGAACGCTATCAGTTCTTCGTCCTTAGCTGTAACAGTTCTCCTAGCTCTTGAAGTCTTAGGTTTTTCCTCTACCTCTGGCTCCTGCTTAACGACTGCTGCTAGTGCTGTCTCTACAGCCTTAGCTGCTATGTCTGCCACCATGGCTAGCATCTCTGGGGTCATCTGTGTTCCTGCTTGTGTCTGAGTCATCTGGTACTCTCCTATAGGCTCTAGGCCTTATAAATTTTGAGGGGCCCTAGCTCTAAGGCATAGGACCCCTACCCACGGTATTATGGACTTTGTAAGGCAAATTGTCAATACCTTAGGCCTTAGTAATCAACCATGAGTAAATGAGCGTAAAGCCTTAGGGATTACTGGTATCAGGAATAGAGGAATATGCTCACCAGTGCGCACAATTTAGGCCTAATTAGGGGCCATATAGCCTTAGGCCTTAGCGTTTATGTGTGGATTGATCCACAATAGGAGCGTATAGCCTAGGCCCTAGGCCCTAACCCCTAGCAATGTACACGGGAGTAGTGGGTACCTAGGGCTTGCTCACGCCCTTACTAAAGAATCACTGAGGGTATAGAATTTTTTTTATAAAAAATACATAGGGGGGTTGACAAATGTATTGATTTATGGTACAAATGTTCTAATTTGTATATATAATATATAATAATAATTATTATAAAGGGGAATTATGGCGTGGAAGCCGGGCGAATCAGGCAACCCTACCGGGCGACCGAAGGGTTTCGGGCAGATAGTGCGGGGTCTTACCACTGAAGGTGAAGACCTCGTTAAGCTTGCGCTTGATCTGGCTAAGAACGCACCACCCCGAGTACGCATGGAAGCTATAACATGGCTGGCAGACCGTGGCTTCGGTAAAGTGCCAGACCAGTCGGACATTCAGGTAGGTGTACACGTATCAGAACTGAGGGCGTGGGACTTACAGGAACTGAGAGAGGCACGGCAGGTCATGCTGGATAGCGGGGATAAGATTGATTGACCACACTGACGTTAATGGATGTGGAGAGAGCGTTAGCGGAGAAGGACTTCAAAGAGTTCCTCCGTCATGTACACGTTCTGGAGCCACCTCCCGGCAGGGGCGCAATATCTTTTGTACTCTGGCCCCACCTAGAAGAGGTCATATCTGACCTAGAGAACAACCGCCTCATAGTCTGGCTCAAGGCTAGACAGATAGGAGCGTCATGGATGCTGGCAGCCTACGCTCTGTGGAAGACAATGTACAACCCCGGCTCAGTAGTACTACTCTTCTCCCAAGGGGAGGATGAGTCGAAGAAGTTACTGGCTAAGTGCAAGTTCATATACAACCACCTACCAGAGCAGCTTCGCAATCACATGTACTCTGACAACCAGCAACTAATGCAGTTTGACAAACAGGGGTCATGGTACATGCAAGCCCTGCCTAGCACCGAGAAGGCTGGCCGTTCAGTAACGGCATCTCTGGTGATCTTTGATGAGGCAGATTTCCACGAATACCTAGATGCCAGCTTCGGCGCAGTAATGCCGACCATTGGTGACTCGGATGCCCAGATGATTATGGTGTCCACCTCAGACTACAAGAAGCAGGAAACCAGATTCAAGCAGACCTACCTAGAATCACCGGGCAACGGTTTTTACAAGATGTTCTACTCATGGGATGTCCGACCGAACCGGGATCAGGATTGGTACGAAGAGCGCAAGAGAGAATATGCTGACCCATATCAGTTCGAGAAGGAGTACCCAAACAATGACATTGAAGCTCTCGCTCCCCCTAGTAGCCTTATGGCGTTTGATCGAGAAGCGTTACAGGCCATGTGGTCTGAAACTGCCGATCCTAGACAACGGGACGGTGTGATAAGGATTTGGAAAGAATTCGCTCCCCGCAAACGGTACGTAGCAGCAACAGACACAAGCCACGGTGTAGGTCAGGACTATTCAGTAACCGTGATACTCGACAACCAGACAGGGGAGATAGTAGCCTCGATCTGCAATAACACTCTAGACCCAACGGCTCTTGCCAATCAAAGCATGGACTTGCTGAGTCGGTACGACAATCCTGTATGGGTCATTGAAGATAATGACTGGGGTATAGCCACCATCAATGCTGCCAAGGATATGCGATATCCGAAACTGTATTGGAGGGACAAGAAGAACGTGGGATGGAAAACGACAAGCCGTAACAGATTTGACTTGTGGGATGACTTTATCTACGCAGTCAATAACCGACAGGTAATGATATATGACCGAGAAGGGCTTACCCAGTTCTTTGATGTCATACGTAACCCGGACAAGCAAGGACGTATAGAAGCACCAGATAGAAAACATGATGACTTCCCTATAGCCTGTGCCTTGGCATGGAAACACAGGGGTAAGGCGAAGCGAAGTCACGATAAGGTTGATTGGAAAGATGATGTACATGAAGAGCAATGGCGAGAGAATATAATGGGACGAACGCCTAAAAGGGGATTGTTTAAGTGGTAGAAAGAAAGCCGGACAAAGAGTTTCTCACGGCTTTCCGTGAGCATCAGAAAGGAGTATGGAGTGACACCCATGAGGATTGGAAGCGTATTGATGAGTTCCTAGACCTGTCATATAAGGTCTGGCAGGACGATGATGATACTCCTTTCATCCACCCACCTGATAGCATATCCATTATTCACCATGCAGTAGATAACCTGATAACCTTTGAACCCGTCATTAGACGGATTTCTGTGGGTTTAGCAGCCGGGAAGGAAGAGAGAGCGGATCATGTAGAACAGGCATTGGAGAGTATCCTACTAGAAACCAATCTACTAGAACCATCACTCACTTGGAAACAGGTAGGCTTCCACCTAGCTGCATACGGTTACACTGTGGTAGAAGGGCCGTTATGGAATACACGCGGAACTAGACCTAAGCCGAAACGCAAGGATTACCGCAACAAGATGGAGTTCGAGGCAGCCATGACCCTATGGGAAAATGACCGCAAGAGCTATATGCCCATCAGGGTACGTGCCCCCCACCCCTCCTCCATTATGATGAACTTCAGGGATAAACGTCCTGATGAGGGAATAAAGGTAGCTAAGCGGTATGTGCTGGATATACAGAGATTACGGTCTACCAGAGTAGATGATGACGATATGGGGATTATAGGTACTGTAAACTCTATAGACCTGCCTGATGATCCGTATGAGGAAGTTGAAACTCTGGAGTACTGGTCAAGGGACTGGCACGGTTTCATGGTAGGTGAGGAGGTTCTATTTGTAGAACCCAACATCTGGGGACTGATGCCATATAAACACGCATTTTCTGGGCGGGGCCATGAGCCTACTAGTGTAGACTCGGTTAAACCACGCCACTTATCCGTGGGATTGCTCCACCCAATTACCGAGGTTATACGCTCATATGCACAGGAACTGAGTACTCGACACAATGCCTATGTCAACTCAGGCTTCTTCGATATCGTAACTACTATGGATGCGGATGAGTTAAGAGAGCAGATGAACAGGCAGGGTAGGCAGAGGATTCTGGAGAAGACGGATGGTAATGATGTTATTGAACCATTCCAGATGCCCAACCTACCGGGATGGATGTTGGAAGCTGAGATGCAGATGCGCGATGCTATTGAGCGTGGTACATTCTCTTCAGCCTCCGCAGGTATCAGGCAAGCTGGTGTTAACACAGTAGGACAACAGGCGATCCTATCTAACTCAGCAGCCAAGGTATTCCTACCTATGGTACGACAGTTAGAACATCTAGCCTCCCTCATATCCCAAGACATACTCAGGCTGGTAGATGTCAAGAAAGAGTCTGTTTACTCAAGAGGGCATGAGCTTAACGCTAGAATGATTTCTAATGACTACAATGTCATTGCAGAATTCCCACAGAAAGACCCTGCCCTTGACTTGCAGGAAAGGCAGATAGCCATGCAGGAGTTGACTCTCGGCCTGATAGATACTGAGACTTATCAGGAGATTGCAGGTAGGGAGAATATATCTGGTATACGTAAGGGGATTATTAAGGATCAGATACGTCAGCTACCAGCAGTACAGCAGATGTTAATGATTGCTGCACTGGAAGAGATGGGACTGGTTGAGGCTGCCGAGATGATGAAGATGCAAATGGGTGGTGCTCTAGGAGAGACAGCCCAGCAACCACAACAACCCGGTACAGTACTCGGCCCTAATGGGCATCCCCAGACAGAGATGACTGGTAATGGGCAGCAAGCCCAGCTAAGACAGAACCTGACTAATGAAGTACAAAATCCACCAAGGATGTTTCCATCATAATGTGGATATATCCACAACGAGGAGGTTAAATGCCACAACTAAACCCATATAGAGAGATACTCAACGAGTTTGTTGAAGACGAGTTCAGGCCGATGATTAAGGCTCGGAATAAAGCTAAGACTATACCATTCTCTGAAATGGTTCTAAGTGATTCCGAATTTAAGACCAGACTTCCTAATATGACTGCTGATGATGTTATGGCATTGCCAAAGCATATGAGGGAGAGGGCTATAGATATTGATAGAGAAGGTGTACTGAGGAAGTTCAATGGCTGATTTCATGTTTTATGATGACGAGTATATACGCTTTAAGGAAGTCCAAGACTTAAAGAAGAGTGGCAGTAAAGCTGGTATAAATGAGCTTGCTGGCATTCTTGGGTATGAGGGCAAGACGGTTTATTCAACGCCTCAGGAAAAAGGCCCTAAGGATAAGTCTAATGAATTCCTAAACCCTAACGGGAATGGAGATGATGGAGATGATGGGGGGGATGAGGAGACTGAAGCCGAAAGACGAGCTAGGGAATTCGCAGAGGAACAAGAACGGCTTAGGCTGGAGCAAGAACGGTTAGCGGAAGAACGTAGACTGGAGCTTCTTAGGCTACAAGAAGAGAACAACCTTCTCAAGAAGGGAAATCAGGGTTTTGGTGCCGGTGGTAATAGAAACTATGGTGGTAATAATATCCCCGGATGGGCGGATAGAGGTCAGGCAGATGTGTGGCCTGACCCCAACACTACTCAAGGTGGTGGTAATGGTGGTAATGGTGGTAGTGATGGTAGCAATACTAGCCCATTTGCGCGTAATCTAGACTATCAAGATTTAATGTCCAAACAGTATACCGCTGGTATGCGAGAGGGCCTAGTTGACCAGATGCAGCAACGGCCTTTATGGTGGCCCGCTGCCATACCTTGGCCCCCCTCAAAGGTATTGGGTACTGATTTAGCTGGACAACCTATCGTAGGCATTGACTGGGATATCGTTATAGATACGGCTAAAAATCTCAATATAAACGTACGTGGCGAGGCTATAACAGATGCCAGTATAGCTAAGAAGACACAGGAACAGATAATAGCTTCCGATCCTTCTATGCAAGCCAATCCTTGGGATATGCCTATCCCCGGAACAAAGGCAAGCCTTCCTGTTATGCGGTCGGCTGATGGCTCTATACAGGAAATAGATGTACCTACCCTAGATAGACAGATTGACAGGGCTATTATTGATGGTGATGTAAATAGGGCTAAGACACTTATAGGTATACGTGATGCTCCTACATCTCAGGAGAAGTTGTCATTCGCCATGCAGATAGCCCGTTCACCTGCTGATGTATATCAGTTAGGAGCTATGGCTTCTGGTCAGAGTATGGAAAGATTTGGTGAAATGGCCCCTTACCTTAGGGATGCTGTTACAGGCGTGTTTGGGCAAGACCCATTCAAAGGCCTTACACCTCAGGGTGGGGGTGAGTCATTAGAATCATTAAGGGGTAGGATACCCCAAGCTCCTCAGGCTCCCATGACTACTGGTCAAGGTCAGTATGATCCATATGTTAATTATGATTCAAGTTTCGCAAAACCCGAAAGCGGTTGGTTCGCAGGTACAGAGATCAATCAACGTACACCACAAGGTGGTATGAATGGTCAGGCAGGTATGCCAATGGCTTCTCCTATGGGTATGGGTGGTGCTTTTATACAGGAAGCTCCAGCAGACTTGGTACAGCAAAGAGGTAGCTATGCTGCATTAGAAGACTTCTACGAAGATGAACCTTATGATAGATTAGGTGCTATGTCTAATGCCCCTGTTACCTCCCCTTCTGCTGTTGGTACTACACCTCAGAGAAGGTTGTTCGATCAGATGATAGCTGAGGGGATGTCTGTACCTCAAGCCTATAGATATTCTCAGGGTGCTTCCAGTACACCATCTACATATCAACAGCCTAATGCTATGATTGGTGATGATAGGTCTATGGGTGGTGACCCAGAGATGGATGCCTTTAGAAGAGCTAACCAAACTCCCACACCTAAGGCTCCCCAGATAGGTATGGGTGATCCTCAACAGGATATCAATAAGATGCTTGCTGGTAAGGGTTATTTTATGGGAAGTTCAGGTAAACCTAGCACAGGTTGGGCTGACCCGGAGCAGGAACAGAATATGTTCTTCTCTACTCCGTTTTCTGGAGGGATGCCCCCTAGGGTACAGAATACGTTAGTGGAAGGACACTCCACCCCTGCTCCAAATTCTCTCCTCTCCCAAGTAGGATTGCGTACTCCCTCTATGCAATCCTATAAGAACTGGCTACCAGAAGAGATACTGGTAGCTGAGAGAGAGTTAGAGATGAGGGGGCTTGATAAGTCTAAATTATGGGAAAGTGTAAAGTATGGAACTCCCGGAGTAGCCCAGAACCGCGCCCACTGGGTGGATGCATTCCGAGACTAAAGGAGAGCAAATGGAATTTGACAGCTTGATAGAGCACGTTATGATTAGCCCCAATGTATTACAGGTTAAGGAAGACTACATGTATCTGTATCGTGGTCTAGAGGCAGAAGGTTTATCTCAAGATACTGGTGATGGGTTTAACATGGCGTTTGTCCTGTTAGACAGAGCCTATCATTTAATGACACTGCCTGTTGTAGAAGAGATAGTTGGTGAGGTAAAAGAAGACCCAGAACTAGGAGTTGGTTAATGACAAGCCCGTGGGTAAACCCATTCAAAAAGGAGGAAGATAAGAAGGTAACTTATCGTTCTCCTAACCTTCCAGACACTGGCCCATTTAGTATAGCCAGTCCTGACCCTGTGGCTGCTGTAGGCATGGGTGATGTTCATTGGGCATATGATCCCGGAAAGCCTGAAGTAAACCAGACACCAGCATCACAAGCTTACTCTGAGCTTGATAGGGTTGATAGAAGTCGTACCCCTTGGCAGATGACTCCTGATGAGATGGAAAGGCATAAGGGTTGGGAGAAGTATAAAGGGGCTGGCCCGTATGGAACCGAGCTTCAACTAGATGTTGCTAATGAGTTTCCAGCAGATGTTGGGCTTGCTTTCCAAGCTTGGGAAGCTGGTGTAGGTGCTATCAGACAGTGGACAGGGCAGGGTTATTCCGAAAGTATAGAGAAGACTAGGCACACTGTAGACAGGGCTAACCGTGTGATGCAACAGAGTTTGAATGATAAGTATAGAGTTCAGATAGAAGGCTCTAGTACTGATCCAAATGCGCCTCACTGGAATGCTGAGGATGATACATACTACTCCCCCGAATCAGATACCCTTAGTGCTACTTTAGGGTATTTTGGTCCGGGCCAGATAAAAGACCCAAAGACCGGGGAGGATATGTGGGCTACTATAGATGCGTTGACTGAGGCTGGTCTTATACCAGCAGCCATCAATCCTGAGACAGGCCAAGCTATAACTGATATAGAGAGACATGCTATGGCTGAACAGTTACAGCCATTGGCACACCAACTGATTGGTGGTGGTTTAATTGACCCCCTTAACTTTGTCCCCCTGACAGGAGGTCCGTTCAGACAGGTTATAAGGGCTGGTAGGAAGGCCTTAACAACTAGTAGAGAAGTAGCAAATGCCTTCCCACATCTACTTGATTACATCCCTACGATAACGCCAGAGATGAGAAATATAGGTAGACAGGCAGCCGTTGCCGCAGCACTTATGCCTGTAACTGGACTTGTACCCGGAGGCGGTGGTGGTGGAGTTACTCGTCGCGCAGCGTCAGATGCTGCCAGAGAGGCGATTATAGATGCAGCCGAATCTCCACAGACTAGGGAGATACTTACGTTTGGCACAGACCACCGTGGTAGCCACCCAATCACTCAGAGTGTGCTGGCCGAGTCAGAGGGTATGATTCGTTCTAAATCTCCAGATGCAGAAATCCCTAAAGTTAAAGCAGAGATTATGGCTGAGCTAGAGGGTATGGCAGAGGCTAGGGCCTTAGATGACCAGCTTCAGCCAATGCTTTATACCAAGATGATGGAGTTGTCAGATGAGATAGAACGTCTAGAACTAGAGCTTCAAGTACCAGAGTCTATTGTTATAGATGGGAATCCTAACCCGTCTGATGTAGAACTTGTTCAACATTTAGATGTAATGAAACAACGCCTCACAGAAGCAAAGTCTGAATTTGGAGACATAAAAAGAGATATAGATGTTCTTACAGTTGAGGGGAAGCAAAGAGATGCAAGGGCTGCTAAGATAAGGCAGCGTGATATCAGAGAAGAAGCTCCACTTACATTAGAGGAAGCTCAAGCTGAAGCAATACAGTCAGTGTATGCCAAGATTGCTGGGACTGCTGAAAAGCCCGGATACATGGGTGAGCTTCAACAAAGAATAGCAGCAGCCACTGAGATTATTGATGAGGGTAAAGTTCCAACAGGCCGTGGAAAGGTATTCAGTGCCATTGACCAGTTTTTGAAGAAGGTGGAGAAGGATGGTTTTACGGATGACGTTCTCGATCAGGTAGGTGTAAGGGTTGGTGGTGAGGCTGGCATAAAGTCATTAGTTAAAACATATAAGGCAGTGTCATCTGGTAGAACTCGTTTTGCAGGTGGAGATAAAGAGTGGAACGCTGCTAAGGATCATGTGTTTGAGCAGGTACAGAAATGGGTTAGTGATGTAGGTGGTGATATTACTCCCGGTTCTAAGTTTACTAGGTATACAAATGTTAACAAAAGGCGAGAGGAATTAGAGGAGGCTATCAGAGTTGTAAATAGTCCTGACTTCCCTAAACTTATAGGGCATAAGAAGGCCACCTCAAAGAAGCAACCTTTCCAACTGGTAAAGCTTAACGACAAAAAGGCAGCAGATAAGGCTGTTGATGCGTTGCTAGAAAAGAACATGCTTAGTGAGAACGGTGCTCAGTTAATTCGATGGTGGCTCAAGGCTCAGGAAACTTTACTAGACTCTCCAAAGACCTTTGACCCAGAACTGTTTAAGGTGATGAACTCATTACCCCCAGCCTACCAATGGGAGTTGGCTGGCAATGATATGATTACCAAGTTGTGGGATAAGTGGGATGGTATACGGTCATCAGAGATGCAGAAGTGGGGGCCAGAGGCTGGTACTAGGTACTGGACTAAGAGACACTATGCTATGTTCGGCGGTGCTCGTGGTGATATTAGACGGAGTATGAGGGATATAGAGCATGGTGAGGTTATCAGGCTACAGAAGAAGGCTGATGAGTTAGCTACCCATGAAGCTGTTGTTGTAGTGGATAGAGATCACCCGTACGGTGTTATTGTAGAGATTCCACGTAGCCATGATCCTTCCCAGCCAATGGGAAGAAGGGAAGCTACAGAGTTGTATAGATCACTAGGTGATGAAGAGTTTGATCCTAATATGATCTATGACTTCAGCCAAAGCTGGCTAGACCCTGAGGCTCAGACATGGCTTGATTTAGCTATGTTTGACGATGCTGTAACTATTATCCCTATAGGCGAGGCTACACCATTAAAGGTACTAGAGGCTAGTACACGTATGTTACAGGGTGATTTCCAAGGAGGCATAGCTCCCCAAGTAGTTAACATGATGCAATCCAGACCTCGTGAAGCATATGGTGCATGGATGAAGATACATCAACAGTTCAGGGATGCGGTTGATGGTATGGAGGAGTTTAAGAAAATACTAACCCAGCCCGGTAGATATGAGCCTGTAACAGACCCCCAGACAGGGGCAACTACCCTTAAAGAGATACCGGGTTTTGCTCATGGTGGATATACTACCCCTGCTGAGACAAGGGCACAGAGACAACTTGCTGAGCATTACGGTATAAAGAAATCAGGAAAGCGTTACTACATTCCAGAGATAGTACCATTCTATAGCCAGCAAAGTAAGATGTATAGGAATGTATCACGATGGATAGCCCAGTGGAAGCAGATGGATTTGAAAAGCTACGATCCAGATAATGTTGGTGCACTACAAGCAGCTAAGGGCACTACAAGAAAACCTAATATCGCCCCGGCAGAGTTCCCAATACCATCTCATCTAGGGTTTACCTTAAAGCCATACTTTGATTCTAAGGCTGTGCCTGAACATATGGTGCAGTCAAAGTTTGATCCTAGACCTATAGGTACTGGAGGTGCTCGTAAGTACACAGTTACTACTGAGGACATTGGAGTATATGATTTCCAAAAAACAGTCACTGTTCAACAGGAAGGATTTCTTAGTGACGTAGCTAAAGTACAGCATGTGTATGATGCTATGCAAAAGCATCTAAGACCTGACGATCAGGTTAGGTTCTACACACCAGAGGAGATGGATGCTTATGTAACTCAGTTACATGCCAAGCTTGTAGTAGAGGTACCATTCCTACTATTAGATGATACTAACGTACTTGAAATGATACAGATGGGTGCTCGCCCACTTAGAATGTATAACCCTGATGCCCCTCGTAATTGGGATATATTTGACGAGAGTCTTATTGATCCGCGTACAGGTAGGATAAAGAGTCAGTATGGAACCTTTGCTGACCCAACCTTTGGCTTTGGGTATGAAGGTGGTAAGGCGTTGGAGGATGGTGTGCGCCGTATCATGGATAGTACTGGCTCATCCCAAGGTAAGGTAAGACAGTTAAAGGCATTGCTAAGTTCTGCTGATCTTGTACCGGGTAACAATACCGATGCGTGGACTGAGTTAGCAGCCCTTATATGGAAGGCTCAGATAATTGGGGATATTGATGAACCCTTTGCCTCTAGCCTGTTGACTAGGATAAAGGATCAGTACGGAATAGTTAGAATAGAATCTCATCCTAGTGCTGTATATTACGGCGATGATGCAGCGGGTCTTGATATAGTTTCACATAGAATGGTACCTCAATATCACCCTGCATTTAATAGTGATAAGCCATTCGTGGATCAGTATGGCCGAATGAATCGTGCTGCTATGAAGATGCACAAAGAACTTCTTGATCCTAAAGACCCTGCTGCTAGGATGACTACTCCTGATGACGGTATTTGGAACTGGGATGCAGCAACAGGTAGCTATAAAAAGACATATCCAAGTACACGTCTTAGTATGAAACCTAAATCCACAGAGGTTCAAGCTAACCAAGCTGCCAGAGCAGAGATGTACGATGATCCAAAAGCAGCAATAGAAGAGATTAAAAAGGTTGAGGGTGACGGTTCAGCCCCACCTGCTGGTGGTAGTGGTGATAGTAAAGATTACAGACCCGCCTTCCAGTGGGGTGAGGATGGTGACTTTAATCCCGACAAGTTGAACTGGCTTGAGAGTGGGCTGTTAAATATTGTAAAGAGATTCCTAGACGATACAGCATGGGCTAAGAGGGTATCTAACATAGCTGCTAAGTCTTACCGCCAACGTACTGGTAGAGAGTTATCATCCTTTGACAGCTCAGAAGTAATGCTCTCTATGGCACGTAGTGCTCCTAACAGTGTGAGAGAAAGACTAAAGGTTGTCTCAACACAGTTTAGAGGGATAGCTGGTAGGTCTAAGACTTATACGTTGGATGAGTTTGAGTACATGGTAAATGAGTTACTCATCTACAAACAATTCATGGCTATAACTGCCAGACCTGAGTTAGCGTTAAAGACGCTTAAAATGCTACACCGTGTTACTGGTGAAAAGGTAGATTATGGCAGGGCAGGTATCGAAGAGAAGATGAGATACTTTGAAGCCTTGGATGAGTACGGTTTACTGGAAGAGGCAGCAGATGTAATCCGCTCACAGTACAAAAGACAGTTGTCAGATATGGTAGATTATGGACTTGTTAGTCTTGAGAAGGCTGCTATGTTACGGCAGATGTATCCTGACTATGTACCTATACAGTATATAGAGGCTGCATTAAGGGAGTCTGTTAGTGGGCTACCTCCCGGAATGAAGTTGGCTAAAGACCCCATAGAGAAATATGATGTACCTACTCTTGGTGGTCTTGCTTTTGACACCTACATAAATGCAAAGTTCAAGCTGCCTACTCACAGCCTGTCGCAGACTTTAACATACCATGAGTTTATGGGTAGACTTAATAAATCTATCATCAACTTTGTTGATGAAAAGCATCAGATGTCTCTAGCTGGACGGGGTGATAGTCCTATAATTATTGACATAGGTGAAGATAGAGCAGCAGCATTAAGTAGGGTTAAAAATAAGACTAGGAAGAAAGCTTTACAAACAGCCTTTCCGGGTCGTTCAGACATGAATCTGGATGACTGGGTGGTTGTCAAGTACAGGGAGGATGGCGATGTAAAGGGTGTTCTTTTACCCAAGTATGAAGCTGAAGTGTTTACAAAGATGATGGAACCCAACAAGGCTGAGCCTGTATCACGTTTCTTCAATAGGGTTTTTAACACTCCTATGAAAGCCATACTGGTACATTACAACCCTACCTTCCCCGTATACCAGATGACTATTGATATGTTTGCTGTAGCCCACCAACATGGGATATCAGCAGCCGTTGGCGGTACCGCTGCTGAGTTGTTTAGATCATTCCAGACAAAGTTCTTATCTAAACCACCTGATGAATTCTTGGTTAAGATGAATGAGTTAGTGGGAACACAGGGCTGGCATACCGAGTTGGGTAAGCGCGGTGGGTCAGGTGTTGATCTGAATGACTGGGTATACCAGACTACAGGTAAGGTAGCAAAGCAGTTAGGCAAGAGTTATAACGATGTACTGACGGATGAGATACCCAATGCTAGTATAATTAGGCTAAGCATGAATGAGATTCCCAACCTGCTAAAGAATCCTCTGGCCTTTGTAGGTGCTACATATGGTCGCTCATGGACACAGTTTGCCAATGCCTTGGAGATGGCTCCTCGTAAAGCAGCAGCCAGACATGTATACAATAAAGGTCAGCGTAAGGGCTATGATGAGGTAGGTAACCAGTACAATGCTGCCCTTGCATTAAAGCGTAGCACAGGTGACTTTACCAGAGGTGGTACGGTAACTAAGGCTTTAGACCCTTGGATCGCATTTGTAAATATATCTGCACAGGGTATAGCTCTACCCTTCAGGGCATTTAAGAATCATCCGCGCACATTTGCCCTTACGGCGAGTCTTATGACAGCAGCCAACCTATCACTTTTTGCTTGGAATAGCAGGAACCCTTCATACTATGATGTACCTTTACAATACAGACAGGGCTTCATAGTCATGTTACCCACTGACCCTACAGATATAAACAAGGTTACAGGTAGACCTAATCCCAAATTTATCAGGTTACCTATACCCGGTCATCTACGTGAGTGGGCTATGATGTATGGAACCCAGACCCATGCACTAGAAACAATGCACAAGCATATGGATGGTGGTGCTCCTGAGGGTATGTTCCAAGGATGGATAGAGAACATGTTACTTGGAGAGGTCAACCCAACTGGTTCTATGATAAGGCAAGCCGGGTCTGGTGGAACAGGTTTGGGAAGAATAGGTCTAGGTACACCCGGCTTAGGTGCCAACATGTTATATGGTTTGTATAGCAATGAAGACCCATATAGCGGTGAGCCAATAGTACCTGACTACATGGCTAATAGAGCCTTGGAGGATCAGTGGAACTCAGGGACATCTATAGCAGCTAGGAAGATAGGGCCAGCTATAGGAATGAGTCCGTTGAAGATGGATATACTATTAGACCTACCTCTCATCAGTGAGGTTGCTGGCATCACATCTATCGTAATGGCAGCAAGTGAGATTGGTGTAGCTCCTCAATCGGTGTTCCATGCTAAAGAGTTATGGGCAGCTATGGAACATATGAGTGATCCTGTTGATCTCAAGAATTTACAGACCAGTTACATAACGAACAATGTACCTCCAGATCAGCGGGATGAGGTGAGGACTATAATAAGACAGATGGAACGTGGTGATCCTATACTGGGTGAGTTAGCCCTTGGTGCTGCTGACCAGAATAGTCCTACTATTATGGAGCGGGTACAGCATTCGGGTAGAACCCTTGTAGAGGAGGGTGGTAGGAACTTACCTATCTATGGCACTTTCAAAGACAGGGTACTACATCAACATTCTGGAACCTTACATAGGTATGCTAAGGAACGAGCAGCCGAGTCAGTTGGTGCAACTGTAGAAGAGACAAATGCTTACCTAAGTGATTTCAAAAGGTTTACTAGAGCGTATGAACAAGCTATGTGGGAAAACGACAAAAGACTTGAAGAGACAGGGGATACTAGAGCATGGAGACACCAGCGTCAAACTGCTAATCTTAACTTTATGGGTGCTTTAGATGCTATATCATTTATGGGTTCAGATAAGGCTATAGCAAATAGGGAGGCATATACCCAAGATGACCGTCAATCATACTGGAGAGAGTACGGTAAGGTTATGGACGATTTCCAAGGAGCCTCTCCCGCAGTAAAAGCTGAGATAAACTACAGGTTATACCGGGAACTGACACCCCTACCCCTACTGGATAAGAATGGTGTACCTGTTCAGGGTGAGACGAACTGGGTGGATTTCTTCGACAGGCAAGATGAGTGGAAGATGGTGTTGAGGGAAGAGCAGGGTAATGATGCCGTGTTAGAGTTAGAGAAAAGGTTATCAGCCAATATGACTGATAGTGAGCGTACATATGAAGAGGTCAAAAAGCGTAGCATCCAACCCTACTACCAAGAAACTAGGGAGTCTGTATACAGTCGGCTGTCGAGAAGCAGCCCCGAGTTAGTGCGAATGCATAAAGAATATAGCTTAATGCCTACAATAGAGAAGACAAACTTCAAGAATAATACAGGTAACTTTCAACAGGTAAAGATGATTGACCTAGTTGACAAGATGATTGGTCTTGAGAGGAAGAATCTACTGGCAAACAATGAACAGTTGGAAGTAGACTTGGTGATGTATGGGTATATAGCTGATGGTGGGCCATTAGCACTTACTGGCCTCTATCATCAAAGATCAAGAGATGCTTGGAACTGGTTAGGAGGCTTATAGAGGTTGTGGATTATACCACAACTTGACAAATCAGAACAAATGTGCTATATATAGCATAGTATTTCTATCGCTGATAGTAAATATTCGGAGGAATAAATATGGTAACGCCCGATCAAGAGTCAACGACTCCTGACGAATCAACAGAGGTTAACGAACCTCCCACGCTCGACTCATTAAGTGAGCGCATCAAGTCATTACAAGATGAGAATGACAAACTAGGTAAAGACCTCTCCGCTGCGAAGGGTCAAATCCGCTCCCAAGGGGATAGAGATAGGGAGTACTTGTCAAGGTTGGATGCCTTGGGCAGTTCAATGGTCAAAGCATTCCGTGATAACCAAGACGATCCCGATCAGGCTATACGTAATCTGGAACAGCAACAGTATATGAATAGTATGCAAGCTAGGTTCCAGACCGATGCCACCTCAATGAGAGACAGGTTGTTAGCAGCGCAGTATGACCCTGATGGTAACGAACTGTTTAGTATAGATGACGAAGAACTCTCTACTATAAGGACAGAGTTCTCCGAGGGCTTTAATGCTAGGGATCAGGGAGGGTCTTCCCTTTCTGAAGCTGAAAGCAGGTCTAGAATGCAAAGTGCATTCGAGTCAGCCCGAGATTTACAGAACCGCAAGATGTGGGAACGGCTCCGAGACAGGACGGTAGATGCTCAACAGGCTGAGGAACGCCTTGGTCAAGCATTCTCGATGGACACCGACTCTGGGCCGGACTCGGGCGGTGCGAGCAGGATGTCTGATGCAGACATCATTGCTAATGTTGCCAATAATCCTGATGCGACTCCAGAACAACTGAGAAGAGCACAACAATATTTAGAAAATCTAAAACGAGGTATATAATCGAATGCCATCTGTAGCTAATGCAACCTTAACAGGGTCGTTAGCTGATTCGTTAGATGTCGTAACTTCGAGTGCACGTATTGTACGTGAGTTTGAAGGTGTGATGACTCAAGCAGTTGATCGCATTACTTTACGAGAAAACATCGGTATAACGTGGCGAGAGGTAGACCTTGCCAAGCTAACGGCTCAGGATATAACTGAGTCTACGGTGTTGGACAACCCTCAGAAAATTTCTGATACGTTGTTCCAAGTCACGCCTACCGTGATTGGTATCCACACCGTGATTACAGATAGAGTTCGGATGCGTGTAAGCTCCGAAACTCTGGCACAAATGGGCCGACTGGCTCAGAACGCTATCGAGCGTTTGAAGAGTCAACGAGGCCATAGCATACTATCAAGCGCGAGTACTGATCTGGGTAACACCAGTAATCCGTTGCTCTCCGCTTTCATCGCTGCTGGTGTGGCTCGAATACGAGGTAACTCCAACGAGCCGGGAATGCCACCATTCCAAGTGGTACTCCATCCATTCGGCGTACATGATATCTGGGCTGAAATTGTCACCGGGGTGATGACAGAAGGCAGCACCGCCAACGTAGCTGGGGCTTTCCCAACAGACGGTACTGTAACTGCTGCTCGACCGGGAGATAAAGGTTCAGTATTTAGTAACGGATTCCGTGGCAACATAGCAGGTGCTAGTGTCATGGAAGACGGATTGTTG
>VTLG01008796.1_pt1 | contig 33704 bp, 43 predicted proteins | sample 4694571 | NCBI WGS metagenome assembly VTLG01 (sample SAMN12604809, study PRJNA352737) | marine metagenome | biome: ENVO:00000447; feature: ENVO:00000209|ENVO:00000569|ENVO:01000036; material: ENVO:00002151; isolation source: viral sequences binned using virsorter ...
ATCTCAGGGACGTTCAACTTTATGTTTGTCTTTCAAGCGGAACATAATATCCTTATGCATCCTTTCCATATGTTGGGAGTTGCGGGGATGTTTGGTGGCGCTTTGTTCGCTGCTATGCATGGTTCCCTGGTCACGTCATCACTAATACGTGAGACAACCGAGAATGAATCTCAAAACTATGGATATAAATTCGGCCAAGAAGAAGAGACGTATAATATTGTCGCTGCTCACGGCTACTTTGGTAGGCTTATCTTTCAATACGCCAGCTTTAATAATAGTCGCAGCCTTCACTTTTTCCTTGCTGTTTTCCCAGTCGTTTGCATATGGCTTACCTCTATGGGAGTCAGCACCATGGCTTTTAATCTCAACGGCTTTAACTTCAACCAATCAGTTGTTGATTCCAATGGTAGGGTGGTTCCGACATGGGCTGATGTGCTCAACAGGGCTAACCTAGGCATGGAAGTAATGCACGAAAGAAACGCTCATAATTTTCCACTTGATCTAGCTTAACACTACGTCCGTTCATCCCTTAACTGGGACGCATGAACCCACAACATGGAACGGGGTTGTGGTACTGGAGATCGTAATGACCCTCAAGTATCGTGGTGTTGAGTACACTAAAACAAACAAATAACTTAACATGAAAAAAATTGCTCTAGCCCTAGCGGCATCTCTCGCTTCAGCTCCTGCAATGGCTGGCGTCTATATAAATGCCGAGTCAAACGGTTCTTACACAGGAAATAACTTTACTTCACGTACTACCGATCTACACATTGGGTACGAAGGTACTGCAGGTTCTCTTGGATACTATATTCAAGGTGGACCAGCCTTCACTTCACCTGATGGTGCTGATGGTAATACAGATTTCTCTGGCAAGCTCGGAGCTTCCGTAGCTGCTTCTGAGAAGTTTGATATATATGGTGAGGTATCTTTCTTAACTGATGAAGTTACCGATACAGCTTATGGCACTAAAATAGGTGCTAAATATAAATTCTAAATTCTAATCATGACACATCATCAATCATCACAAATGAGGGCAGGTCCATCTGCTTACTCTCTCATTGAAGAACCTGCAGATGCATATGATCAGTTAGCTCATCACAATAAACCTGAAGAGCATCCTGATACTAGTCCCAGTGACATCCAACCACCTGGAGTTGATGATGACATTGATTACGATTCTTTGGAAGAAGCTCTCACGAGTTAATGAGTTATGGATAGTAGTTTTTATGCTGCTATCCTTTCTCATCATGGTAGAAACATTACATGTAAACTATCATAGGTCAGAGGCACCTCAGTGTCGGACCTCTGACTAATTGGCTTTAGCCCTGTACGCAGGATACCTTTAGCCGTCTAGACGGTGGGAAAGACCACGAAAAATTGATCAAAAAATTTTCAGCTGAAGAAAGTAAATATAAATTTATCCATAGGAAATGGCACATCAAAGTTCCAGCTCTACTACCAGTCTTACCTGGGGTGGTGCTGATAACGGTGCAGCGACAACAACGTCTGCACGTAGAGAATTATATCTCAAGCTGTTTTCTGGAGAGCTGTTCAAAGGGTTCCAACGCAACACAATTGCTCGTGATCTAATCACAAAGAGAACACTTAAGAATGGAAAGTCATTGCAGTTCATCTACACAGGTAGAACGAATGCTGAATTCCATACTCCAGGAAATAGTATACTAGGTAATGGTGACGGTGCTCCTCCAGTAGCAGAAAAGACAATCACTTGTGATGACTTACTCATCTCTAGTGCATTCGTCTATGAGCTCGATGAGACACTTGCGCATTATGACCTACGTGGGGAAATCTCACGCAAGATCGGTTACGCACTAGCCGAGAATTATGACAGAAGAATATTCCAAGCAGTAACCAAAGCTGCACGTAAAGCACATCCTATCACTAAGTCCAACTACGTTGAACCTGGTGGAACACAGATCCGTGTTGGTGCAACTACTAATGCTTCTGATGCTCTTGATCCAGATAAACTTGTGACTGCATTCTATGATGCGGCAGCAGTTTTAGATGAGAAAGGAGTAGGTACAGAAGGAAGAGTAGCAGTACTTAATGCAAGACAATACTATGCTCTTATCAAGGGTCTAGATGGATCTGGTATTGGTGCTTACCTTGTAAACAGAGACGAGCAAGGAGATGCCTTACAATCAGGTAAGGGAATCTACGAGATTGCTGGTATCAAGATTTACAAGTCTCAAAACATTCCTTACTTCGGAAGATTCGGTGCTAAATATGGTACTGGTTCTGCCACCAACCCAGGGACTACTGATCCTGGTAACAAAGGTGACTTCACTGAAGTAGAAATGGTTGACAATACTTCCAGCACAACACCATCTGGACAGAAGACAGTTAACAACTATGGTAACGGAACATCTGATTTCGAGAATAGCTGTGGACTTATCTTCCAGAAGGAAGCTGTTGGATGTGTAGAAGCCATTGGACCTCAAGTTCAAGTAACTTCTGGGGACGTATCAGTCATCTACCAAGGTGATGTTATCCTCGGACGTCTAGCAATGGGCGCAGACTATCTTAACCCTGCCGCTGCTGTTGAATTGTACGCTGGTACATCTACAGCTCCTGCTGCATTCGGGTAATAGTTTTTAATTAACCAACATATGGGGAGTCTTCGGGCTCCCTCTTTTTTTATTTATGGCAACCACGACAACAGATAACGAGACCGAACTCTCCGCAGTAAATTCTATCCTGGGAGCCATCGGTCAATCACCAGTCACTTCAATAGTAAAAGATAATCCAGAGATAGGATTTATATATAATCTATTAAGAGATGCTAATGTTGATGTACAGGCAGAAGGCTGGCACTTCAATACAGAAAAGCATGTAACTTACACACCCGACACTAATGGTAAGATAGCTATTGGTGCTGATATTTTACAGATGGATGTGACTGATGGTTGGAAGAAAAGAGAGTTTGATGTAGTAAGAAGGAACGGATATTTATATGATAAGTATGACCATACAGATGACTGGTCAGATACTACTGAGATGTTATTAGATATAGTTAGGCTATTCGCTTTTGACGATATACCTATGGTGTTTAGAAGATATATAGTTTATAGAGCAGCACGAGTAGCAGCTAGTCAGCTAGTAGTAAATGCTCAATTAGTACAACTTATAGCTCAACAAGAACAACTTGCTAGAGCTGCATGTATGGAGTATGAATGTAATCAAGGTAATCCTACTATGTTTGGTCTACCAGAAGATTCAGTTTATACAGCTTATGAACCTTGGAAAAATCTTAGACGCTAATGGCAGGAATTACTCAAACAATACCTAACTATACTGGTGGTATATCTGAACAGCCTGATCAGTTAAAAGTACCTGGTCAAGTTAAGTCTGTTCAAAATGCTATACCAGATTTAGTTTATGGTTTATATAAAAGACCTGGTGCTAAACGTATAGGACCAGCAAGATTACAAAATGTACAATCAGGAGGATCTTGGTTCCACTATTATAGAGATGAGACAGAAGGATCTTATATCGGACAAGTAGCATCAAATGGTCAAGTTAGGATATGGAGTTGTACTGATGGTACTGAGAAACCTGTTCATTATGATACAGTTGGACAGACTTATAACTCTAGTGATTCAGATCATACATCAATTACATCTTACCTAACTCCTAACCCTAGTTCAGATACAGAAGATATACAAGCATTAACTATTAATGATACTACCTTCTTAAATAATAGAGCTAAGGTTGTTGCTACTTCAGGTACTACAGAAACTAGACCACATAAGAACTTTGCATATGTAGAATTAGCTAGGACAGAGAATGGTAGGCAGTATGGATTAAACATACATGATGATAGTACAACACAAACACAAAAGACTGCTACTAGAATAAAGATTAAAAGTGATACATTAGATGAGGGTAATGGTAGTGGTACATGTCCTGGTATAGGTACACAAGTATTTGCTATCAGTAAACCTGTAATAACTACAACAGTAACTAGTGGTGGCGGTGGTGTAGGTAGTGGATATCAAGGTGATGGAACAAATATAGGATCAGTAACAGGTGGTGGTGGTACTGGAGCAAAATTTAAAGCAGTTGAAGTTGGGGGAGTTATAACAGAACTTCAAATTTTAAATTGTGGTACAGGTTACACATCAGCTCCAACAATTGTTATAGGTAAAGACTGGACATCTGGTGAAGCTTTAAATGGTAGTGCTTATCAAAGACATAATGATGGTAAATTATATACAAGCGGAAGTGTAAACACTACATGTGGTTCTACTGCCCCTACACATACTTCAGGGACTGTATCTGATGGTAATATAGATTGGACATATGCTGGTACTAGAGCTACAGTTACATGTGGTATAGGTACTGCAGAAAATCTTATATTTAGATTAAGTGCTTTAGGACAGCAAGGGGTAAGAGATGGTGCTGGTAGTTCAGTGACTGGTAATGATTATCGTTGTTCTTATAACCGTGAACTAACTTTATTACATGGTGGAGAAGGCTGGGATACAGATGATGAAGTAACTGTTGAGTTGACTCAAGCTGCTACAGCATTTAGTTATACTATTCAGGTTACAGATCATGAATCTCCATCAATAACAGCTAATATAAAAGCTATTAGACCAGTTCCAACACCATTTGATGGGGACACTTCAGTAACAGTAGAAGCTATCTTAGGTGGTATTGCTGATGAAATATCTGGAACAACTGTTAATGGAAATCCTATCCTAACTAAAATAGTAGGTAATGGTATCTACCTTTATACAGCATCTGATAACGATGACTTCAATGTAGAAGTAGTTGATCAGGATCTCATGCGTGTGATTCAGCAGCAAGTTAATGATGTACAAACCTTACCAATTCAATGTGTAAATGGCATGATAGTAAAGATTTCTAATACTAGAATGTCAGATGAGGATGACTACTACGTGAAATTTAATGGAGAGAATGGTAAAGATGGTGCTGGATCATGGATAGAATGTGCTGCACCTGGTATTATTAAAGGCTTTGATGCTGATACTATGCCTCATATACTACAGAGGCAAGCTGATGGTACATTCTTAGTTAAAAAATATTCATGGAAAGACAGAGAAATTGGTGATGATGTTACTAACCCTCAACCATCTTTCATAGGTAAGACTATAAATAAAGTATTATTCTTTAGAAATAGATTAGCATTTTTATCAGGAGAAAGTGTCATTACATCTAGACCTGGATCAGTAGCAGAACCTAACTTCTGGTCTAATACAGCATTAACAGTTAGTGCTGTAGATCCTATTGATATATCATGCTCTTCTAACTATCCTTCTGATTTATTTGATGCAATAGAAATGACCTCTGGTTTACTATGTTTCAGTTCTAACGCACAATTCTTATTAGCATCTGATGATACTATATTGAATCCTGACACTGCTAAATTAAGAGCAGTAGCATGGTATAATTATGATAAAGTTACGCCTCCTATTTCATTAGGTCAGACTGTAGGTTTTATAGATAATTCTAATAAATATAGTAGGTTCATGGAAATAGCTAATATAGCTAGAGAGGGTGCACCAATAGTACAAGATACAAGTAAAGTTGTACCTAGTTTATTACCTAAAGATCTAGATTTATTTACAAATTCAAAAGAAAATAATTTAGTATTCTTTGGTAAGACAGATAGTGATACAGTAATAGGTTATAGATATATAAGAACAGGGGATAAACAGATCCAAACATCCTGGTTTAAATGGAAATTCAATACAAAGATTAAATATCATTTCTGTATTAATGACCAGTACTTCTTCTTAGATATAGATAACAATTTACAACAAGTTAATTTAGTACAAGAAGATGCAGATCCATCTATAGAGCAAGATGGTACTAATTATAAAATACACTTAGATAATTATGGTACTATATCTGGTGGTAGATATAACGCTACTACTAATTTAACTACATTTACACATGATGATAACGGATGTCGATTTGATTGGCATGAATATGTTACTAATCCTAATGGTAAGTTAGTAGTAGTTGATGTAGATACTGATACAACTAGATTAGGTAGATATGCTGAGTGTACTGTAGCTGGTGATAAATACTCCTTTACTGTTCCTGGTATATGGCATCAACGTACAGTCTATATAGGTTACTTATATGATTACCAAGTAGACTTTCCTAGATTTTATTTACAGAGAACAGGTGAAGAGGGTACAGTTCAGTCAGATATTAATTCTAAACTAACTGTACATAGAATGAAACTAAACTTTGGTAAGATAGGTTTATATGAAACTACACTTACTAGAGTAGGTAAGGATCCTTATACTGAGGTATATGAATCCACTGATCTAGATGAATATGATGCAGCAGATGCTCCATATTTAGCTGAAAAAATTAAAGACGTTCCAATATATGAACGTAATTTAAATGTAGACGTTACGTTGAAATCTACTCATCCATCACCTGCTACCTTAAGATCAATGTCTTGGGAAGGTGACTGGTCGCCCATGCACTATAGACGTATATAATGTCAGATTTTATTCACCCAATAACACTGGAGGCTGCTGTTGAAGTAGCCTTCAATCTACGCCCTGATGACCGCAGAGAGGTCGAAGAAGGTCATGGGGTAGATCCATTAGTAGAGCTTGTCAAAGCAGCCCAGAAAGGCTCCTCCGTGTATTTCACGGTGCCTAACGGCAAGACTGCTGGTATGGCTGGAGTCGATGAAGGTGGTTTAATATGGATGCTCACAACACCCGCTATAGAAGAGTACCCACACACCTTTGCTAGAGAAGCTAAGCGTTTTGTAGAACGTAGAAAAGAACCACTACTATGGAATATAGTTGATGAACGTAATACAGTTCATTTAAAACTACTGAGATTTTTGGGCTTTAAGTTTTTACGAAAAAAATTACATGGTCCTCACAATTTGTCCTTTATAGAATTTTGCCGTGTGCGCTCCTGATCCTAATGCTGGCATAAGAATGCAAGCAAAGATAGAGAAGTTTAAGAAAGATAGCAAGTATCATTCAGACTCTCTAAAATATTGGAATAGAGAAGCTGGTGTTAAACGTCGTAAACAAAGTTTAACTAGAGCATTAAGTCGTACTAAGAGTGACGCTTATTCTAAAGCCTTATGGACTTTAGGTAAGGGTAGACTTGCTCAAGAAGGTATTTATAGACAGAAAGCTAAGGTATCTAGATACTCAGATAAGACTGGAGTAGCTAGATCTAATAGATATAATGTTTCTAAATACAAAGCTATCTTAGATAAACAAAAACAAATAGAAAGTACAATCAATAATACCTTTGGTCGAAATATGGATATAGCTAATCAGATGATATCAAGAAATCACCAGATGCATGTAGCTAAGAATAGAGCTTCACTTGGAGCTAGACCTGAATATGGTGCTCCAGTTATGATGCCTCCTAGAGATACACAAGGACAATTCTTTAATAGTCTTTCAATGGGTCTTGGTTTAGCATCAGGTGTAATGGGATTGTTTCCTTCTGATATACGTTTGAAAGAAAACATTGTAGAAATAGGTAAGTCCTCTGAAGGTTATAAGATATATGAATGGAACTATAAATCAATACCTAACAAACGTTATAGTGGTGTTATAGCTCAAGACGTTGTTAAGATTAATCCTATGGCTGTAGATATAAGAGATAACTATTTAGTTGTAGATTATTCTAAAGTTGATGTAGACATGGAGGTTGTCGCATGAGTGATTCAAACCTAGCATTAATGGCTAAACTTGATACCCTGCCTACTGCAGGTATGAAGGAGAATTATATAGATGAAGAAGCTATTGATGAAAAAGTTAAATCAGTTAATGCTAATATAGATGAAACACAAAAGGGATTGGATGCTCATTTCAATTCCCTTATTAGAACATACAACCACCTACATAAGAGAGACGAGAATAGACCTAAAGAATTCCTTGCAATGCTTAAGCAAGGTAAGCAAACTAAAGAAGACCTTAAAGAGTTTCAAGAATACTGGGGTGATTATTATGATTATGCTAATAGATTAGTTGCTCAGAAAGAAACTATTGGTAATGTTAAGTGGGCTCACTACCCTGGTAAGGGTGACTTTGATAAAGATGTAGCAAAAGAAATAGAAATACAACCTCAACTTAAAGCTACCAGAGCTGAAGCAAATGACTTTGCTGGTCAACTTCAAGCTATGGGAGCTAATGAGGATGCTAATAATCTAATTCGTGGTCCTGGTGGAAGTCATGAGAATGAAGTAGAACTCATAGATAATATGAAACATCTACTGATTGATCATGAGAATTCTTATAGACCAATGGCTGAAGCAGGAATGAAAGTTCCTATGCCTGGACAGTTCACAGCTGATGGTCTTCAGATTTATAAGACTTATGGTGAAGCTGTAGGTGCTGAAGAGAGAAGATTTATTAGTGATACTATAGATGCATGGTATGCCTATAAGCATAAAGATATAGCTGGTGGTAGAGCAGGTCTTTGGAAACAAAAATTTATTAATGAACTAATTGATAGAGATGAATCTAGAGTTAAGAAAGAACTAGAAACAGAAGGTGAAGTATATAAACAACTTCAACTTGAAGGTCGTTCAAAAGAACTAGAAACTAGAATCAATCAAGATCCTGGATTCCTAATAGATTATATTAATATCTATAAAGGAGCACATGATGGTAGATATGACCTAGCTAGAGTAGAAGCATTTGATATGCTGGTAACTGGTGTTGAACAAGGTATACTTGATAGAGCAGATATACAACCTGTTCTAGACCATCAATTCTTAGCACATGATAGTACTCCAGATAAACCACACTGGGTTACTGCTAGAAATTATTGGAGAAAAGATTCAGGTAGATTATTAAAAGCTTTAAGAGAGCAAGAGAAGGAAACTTCAGAGGCAGCTAAAGAAGCTAGAGAGACTGAGATGAATGCTCAAGCTTTAGCAATACTCAAAGCTATTGATAGCGAAGATACTCCTTTAACTTATAAATCCGTAACAGATATTCAATTAGATTTTATGGAGAAGTGGGGTATAAGAAACCCTGAAGAGTTACCTGATATCGTTAAGAACTTACCATATGATGGTATGTATGATGATCAGGAATTAGATGCTCAACTTGCTTATAATCACTATACATTAAATCAACGTATTGAACCTTCAGATCTTAGAGGTATTATCGATCCAGACATTAAAAAGAAATGGATGGATATTGCTAAGTCACAAGTTGGCTTAACTAAGGATGCTACTACTAGAAGAAATAGTGCTATCTCTGCAGAAGTAACAGCTAGAACTATGGAGTCTGATGTTAATCAAGCTAAGACACCTAAGTGGACATCTAACTATGAACAAGCTGTCAGAGAATATGATGCTGTATATAATGGTATTCTAGCAGAGGGAGGTAATGATCTCCAGGCTCATAAAGAAGCTATTGCTGCTGTTAAAGATGGTCTATGGAAAGAGACATCTCCTGGTGTATACCAATGGGATACTAGAGGAGAATCTTCATATAATGTAGAACCTGCTAGAGAAGTTAATGGTGTAGTTAAACAAATAGCTAAAGATAGAAGTCTTATTAATAGTACAACTCCATGGAAAGGTGAAGAACCTCATCTTATAGATGCTTTAAATTATTTAGAGAAGAGTCGTCAAGGTAGAGAAGTTAATCAACCATTCTATTATAGACAGATTGCTAGAAAAATAGGTATGAATCCTGAGAGACTTATACTAAATAGATTAGAATCTACAGGAGCTATTAAACCTAATAAGAATAAATTACCAGAAGAAGAGAACTTATCACCTAGACATCAGAGACTCTTACTTAAACCTTCTGCTGCTAAAACTTATAGAATTACACAGGAGAATGAAGATATAGTTTGGATGCTAGATACTATTGCATCTCCTCTAGCTGAAGCTAATGGTGGCTACGATGCTATCCGTAATGCTAATGGAGACTATCAAAGTATAGAAGCATTAACAGGTAAGAAGTTAGCTGAAGTTACCTTTGGAGATATAGCTGTCTTATTAGATGAGGGTTATACAAATCTAGGTCGTTATGATTTAACACCTCAAGGTTTCATTGAAGTAGTACTTTCTAATCAACTTACATCAGATACATTATTTGATGAAGATGGTCAGAATAAACTACTAATAGCTAGACTAAGAATGAAAGCAAATGCTGCTAATAATTACCAAACATTAGAAACTAGGTATCGAAGGTTAGTCAATATACCACAACAAGACCATGATGAATTCTTAGAAATGGTTGGAGATCTACCCACTTGGCTTAGACTAGATACATTACTTCCAGAAGTAGCTAAGGAGCTTGTGAGAAGTACAACACAAACAGAGTAAACACATGCCAGAAGATCCTAATCTTCTATTTAGTAATGAAGAGATAGATGCTGCAGTTGAGACTACAGATGCTTTTCTAAATAAATTAGAAGAAAATAAAGAAGCTAGGGACACTCTTCAACAAGAAAAAATTGCTGAAGAAACACAAGCTAAGGCTGAAGTAAGTGATCCCAGAGATGCAGAAAAATGGGGATTAAAAGCATACGCAAAAGAAGCTCAATCAATCTTATCAGGCGGTCTACAAGATACCGCCTCTTCTATAACTACATTTCCAGAACGTACAATTGATGCGGTATCTGGAGAGATGGCTAGAGAAAGAAAGACAGATGAAGGTTATAGACCAGATTGGGATCCTTTTGTAGATGAAGAAAATCCTATAGTAACTAAAACATGGTGGGGTAAATTAGCTAGAGGAACTGTACATTTCGGTTCAATGGCAGCTGCTATATATGGTGTTGCTCAAACAGCTCCAGTAACATTACCAGCTTGGCTGATAGGTGCTACATCATTAAGCTTAAAACGAGCTGCTGTAGTTGGTGCAGCTACCGATTTAATATCTAAAGAATCAGATGGTCATAATGCACTAGGAGCTTTACGGAATTCATTCGGTTTCATAGATACACCATTAACAACTAAAGATACTGACCATCCAGTAATGATGAAGCTGAAGAACATACTTGAAGGTATGGGAATTGGTGTAGTATTTGACAGTGTATTATTAGCTGTACGGGGTAATGCTCCACGAGTAGCAGAACAGATTAAATTCAGAAATGATAATATAAAGCAAAATGATTTAGCTCTAGCTCTAAAAAACTTAGATGCTAAACAAAAGATTTATGCAGCTGAAGCAGAAGACATAAGATTAAATAATGCTGTTGAACCTGATGTTATGAATCAGGGTATAACTGATCCATGGCAAGGAGCTTATACATCAGAACAACCTGCCTTTGAAGCTCTACAAACATTAAGACGTACAAGAACATGGGAAGGTGCTGAAGGTTCTGTTGGTCGTGTAGGTACTCCAGTTCAATTAGAACGTATTGCTAGAGAAGGTGATATGAGTGAAGATACTGCTGAAAGTATCTTAAGAAATCTAATTGGTGATCAAAGATATCAACAAGAATTAGCTGCTGTTAGAGGTAACAGACAAGCTTTAATAGAAGTATGGGGTGATTCTTTAGAAGCATATCAGAGAATAACATTAGGAAGAGATCCATCTGATTTAACTCCTGATGAATTCTTAGCTGAACTATATCAATCTAAAGCAACCTATGATATTACTAATGCAAAGGGAGAAGTAATTGATACAATAGAAACATTTACTGCTAAAAATGTTGTTACAGCTGATCTAATAGTAGGATCACTCTTACATCAAATTAGAGATTATGGTATAGCAGGTAGAGAACTAGCAGATATAGCAGATCTAAGAGACATTGATGGACCAGCAGCAAGGATTGTTGATAACATAATGGCACTCTTAAGAGAAACTAAGAAAGCTAGAATCATGAAGTCTTCTGACTTTAGAAACTTAGGTGCTGGTAAACAGAGACCTGCATTAGAACAGATCCTTACACAAGAGATGGAGGATACTAAAGATGCTATTATATCTATATTAAAGATAGCTAAAGAAGATGAAAGTCCAGAGATAATGAATGCTTTGTTTGAACTATTCTCCTCAATGAGAACAGTTAATCAAGTAGTTGACTTTGATAATTGGGCTAAGAAGATGATTAAAGGTGGTTCTATGGACCCAAGACAACCCAATAGAACAGGTGTCTTAATCCAAGAACTAGGTAAGATGTATGTTCATAGTATTCTTAGTGGTGTTAAAACCTCTATGAGAGCTATTATGGGTACAAGTACTGCTACCTTTATGCGTCCAGCATCTCAAGTTGTAGGTGCTACTATGACTGGAGATAGAGCAACACAAAGAGCTAGTCTATCTGCTATGAATGCTATGATTCAAGCTATACCAGAAAGCTTTGAATTATTTAGAACTAGATTAAACTCCTATTGGAGTGGTGATATGTCTAGTGTTAAGACTAGATTCTATGACTATGCACAAGATGATGCTAACTGGGAATTACTAAGAAGATATTACGAAGATAGTGGTAGAGCAAGTCTCGGTGATAGAGCCCTCTTTGCTATGGCAAATATGGCTAGACAGGCGAATAATAGTAATTTACTTACTTATTCAACTAAGCTGATGGCTGCTACTGATGATAGTTTTGCTTATATTTTAGGTAGAGCTAGGATGAGAGAGAAGGCTATGCGTAGGATAATGGACTTAGAGACCAAAGGTTATGACATACCTGAGATTACACCAGAATTCATGAGGTCTTATGAGAACGATTTTCATAGCCAAGTATGGGATGCTCAAGGTAATCTAACAGATGAAGCAACCAAATGGGCTCGTAAAGAAGTTACTCTAACTGCTGACTTAAAAGGATTTGCTAAAAAGCTAGAAGATGCTTTTGCTGCTACACCTTGGAGTAAACCTTTCTTCTTATTTGCAAGAACAGGTGTTAATGGTTTAACTTTAACAGCTAAACACACACCTGGATTTAACTTCCTGGTTAAGGAATTCAATGATATCGCTCGTGCTACTCCTGATAACTTAGCAGCTGTAGCTGAATATGGTATTAAAACATCGGAAGACCTAGCTAATGCTAAGGCATTACAAAATGGTCGTTTAGCTATAGGATCTGCTGTAACCTTTATGGCTGGTCAAGCATTCCTAAACGGTAACTTAACAGGTAACGGTCCAGTTGATAGACAGAAAAGACAAGCATGGATAGATGCAGGATATAGACCAAGACAAATAAAGCTTGGTGGAGTATGGGTAGGATATGATTCAGTAGAACCATTTAACCTTATATTCTCTACAATAGGAGATATAGGTGACTATAGTTTATTAATGGGTGATGAATGGACTGAACAACAGTTCCAGAAAGTAGCCCTTGTTATAGCACAGTCTGTATCGAGTAAATCTTACTTTGCTGGTATTCAACAAATGGTTGATATGGTAGCAGGTAGACCTGGACAACAGAATAGAATACTCGGTGGTATATTAAACAACCAAGTACCTCTAGCTGGCTTACGGAATGATTTAGGTAAACTATTTAATCCTTATATGAAGGAGATCAACTCTGGTGTAGGTCAATCCGTTAGGAATAGAAACTTAATATCAGAATATCTAACAGGTGAACCATTACCTACTAAGTATGACTTACTGAATGGTAGACCTATTAGAGACTATGACTTCAATACTAGAGCTTATAATACTTTTAGTCCTATATCATTAAACTTAGATTACAGTCCTGGTAGGAAATTAATATTCGATAGTGGTTATGATTTACGAATGTCTACCTTTATGTCACCCGATGGCGTAGACTTAAGTGAACATCCAAGACTACGTTCTATGTTCCAGAAAGCTATCGGTGATCAAAAGATAGAAGCTAAACTAAATAAATTAGCTGAGAATCCTAAGATCCTAGAATCATTAGATACAATGGAAGCTGATCGGAATGCTGGAGATAGAGGTAAATATGATGCTATGGATTACTACCATAACATGCAAATAGATCGTATCTTCCAATTAGCAAGACGTACTGCATGGGCTCAAATAATGAATGACCCACGTATTCAGCAACTTAAGAAAGAAGCTTTACTTAGAAAACAATCTAAGTATAGGAAGAAAGAACAAACTCGTGACATCCTCTCAATTTATAGATAAACAATGGCAACAACATTCGTAGATTATACTGGGGATGGAAACAATAATAAGGCGTTTTCCTTCCCTTCATATCAAGAATCCGATGTAAAAGTCGAAATAGATAATGTGCTTAAAACCACCAGTACACATTATAATATAACAAATTATAGTACAACTGGTGGAGGTACTGTAGTATTTACATCTGGAAATATACCTGCATCTGGTACGGCTATTCGTATATATCGTAATACAGATGTAGCTACTGCTGGTGGTGAATATGATCCTAAAGCTACTTTTGCTGCAGGTTCCTCAGTTAAAGCAGGTGACTTAAATAATAACCAGAAACAAGCTCTTTATGGAATTGAAGAGAATAAAGATCAAACAATAACAACAGATAGAATAAAAGATGGTGCTGTAACAGGAGCTAAAATATTTGCTGATGCAGTAGATGGTACAAAGATAGCTGATGATTCTATCAATTCTGAACACTATGTTGCAGCAAGTATTGATAATGAACACTTAGCAGATGATGCTGTAGGAGCAGATGAACTAGCAGCTAATGCTGTAGTTAATGCTTCTGTTGCAGCTGGAGCAGCTATTGAATTTACTAAACTAGAGAACCTAGATAGTGGTAGAATACTAGTTGGTAATGGTTCTAATAAAGCAACTGAAACAGTAATGTCTGGTGATGTCACCATAGACAATGCTGGTGCTACAACCATTACTGCTGATGCTGTTCAGATTGGAAACATATCAGATACAGAAACTTCACTAACTGCTAACAGTGATGCAAAGATTCCTACATCTAAAGCAGTAGCAGATCACGTTGTTGATGTTGTTAACTCAGTTGGTGGTTTTGTTATTGTTGCTGATAAAGATAACTTCCCTGCTTCTCATCCTGATCCTAATAATGATGCTGGTACTGTATTAAGTATCACTAATCCAAATGGACTTACTGTTTCAAGTAATACAAGTTCAAATGGTACTAGAACAGGTGGTAGTAGCACTGTAACAATTAATAATATACCAACCTCTGCAGGTTCAACACTGACGGCTAACTACACAATGTTAGTCCAGACAACTAGCACAGAACATACATATGACTTTTATAAGTTCTTAGCTAAAGATGGTGATGTCTTAAGTCTAAGTAATGATATAAATGACTTTGCTGCTAGGTATCGTGTAAATGCTGGTGAGCCCTCATCTGATAATGATGAAGGTGATTTAGTATATGATACTAATGCTAACAAGATGAAGGTCTATGATGGATCTTCATGGGGTGAAGTAACATCTACAGGTGACTTTAAATTCCTTGCTCTAACTGTTGCAGGTACAGCTAATGCAGCTGTGTATGGTTCAGCAACTTCATTTGATTTAAAAGAAGGCGCAATAACTGGTGCAGCAGCTAGTATAACTAGTGCAGCTCAACTACTTGTTAGTGTTAATGGTGTTATACAAAAACCTAACTCAGGTACATCCCAACCAGCTGAAGGATTTGCAATGTCAGATTCTGATACTATTATATTTGGTTCAGCTCCTCCTTCTGGGTCAACTGTATTTGCTATCCAAATAGGTGCTGCTACAGATTTACAAGTTCCAGCTGATAATACAGTTACTGCAGCTAAGTTAGATTTATCTATAGTACAAGGTGATCTTATCTATGGTACAGGTACAGATACCTGGGCTAAGTTAGCTAAAGGTACTGCAGGTAAAGTTCTAAAGATGAACTCAGGTGCTACGGCTCCTGAATGGGCTGATGATCTTAACACTCAAATTGGTGGTGCTAATGGAGTAACATTTAACGATAATGTTAAAATTAAACTTGGTACAGATACAGATTATGAACTGTATTGCGATGCTACTAATCTAGTAATCGACCAAACCGCAGATGGACAAACATCACTTATAAGAGCAAAGCAGAACGGTACTATTCAGATTGATGCTAGTGACACAGGTAATCAGGTAGCAGCTAAATTTAAATTTAGTGATGCTGCAACTCCTGTATCTTCTGCAGAATTTTATTATGCAGGAGTCAAAGCATTTGAAACATCCGCACTTGGTATAAGTGCAACAGGTGGTCATTTCGATGGAGATACACAGTTTCAAGGAGATGATGGTCTTTGTTGGTGGGATAAATCAGATAACAGATTAATATTTAATGATAGTACCAAAGCTACATTTGGTAATGGTAATGATGCTGAGATATATTTTGATTCAGCTAATCTTTATATAAAAGAAACTACAGGCAGTGGAGATATATACATTGAATCAGATGATGTATATATTAGAAAGAATGGTGGCAGTGAAACAATGGCTGCCTTTAAATCTGATGGAGCATGTGAACTCTACTATGATAGCGTAAAAGAATTTGAAACTAAATCAGGTGGTGTAACATTATTAGGATGTTCTAATTCTATTTTAAATCATTGGACAAACGTTACAGGATCTACAACACTTGATTTCAGTTTAGCTGATAATCATATAGTATCATTAACAGGTAATGCAACTTTAGCTAATCCATCAACGGAAGTAGCTGGTCAATCAGGTTCAATATTTGTTGAACAAGATGGTACAGGTAGTAGAACATTAGCTTATGGTACTCAATTCAAATGGGCTGGTGGTACAGCACCTACACTATCAACAGCTGCTAATGCTGTAGATCGTATTGATTATATTGTTAGAGCTACTGATATAATACACTGTGTAATATCTCTTGATGTAAAATGATATGGCTTTATTCAATGATAATATACGAATGGGTGCCAGTGCGGCTGGTACCTATGAGATCGAACGATCTTTAAGGTTCAATAAAGACGATGATTCAAAACTAAGTAGAAGCTGGTCAGGTGATGATGCTAATCTTAAAACCCAAACATATAGTTTCTGGTTTAAAAGAAAAATATCAGGCACCCAGATGTTTTTCCTTAGTTGTTGGAATGGTAGTAATACAGATAGAATTGGTATTACAGCTGATGGTCAGTTCTTTGTAGAATTTAAAGACGGTGGATCTACAGAAGCAGAGTGGCACTCTGATAGAGTTCTTTTTGATGAAGGTACTTGGTATCATGCTGTAGTTGCTATTGATACAACACAAGGAGTAACAGATGATAGATTTAAAGTTTGGCTTAATAATGAGCAAATAACAAATTGGGATACAAAAAATACTGTCAGTGAAAATTATGAATTAGATGGTTTAGGTCGTGCTAATAAAACCCATGTTATGGGTGCATATGCTGGTGGTACTACTAGTACAAATAGTCATTGGGATGGTTATATAACTGAATTCCATTATTTAGATGGTATAGTTGGAACACCTGCTGACTTTGGTGAAACAAATGCCGCCACAGGTCAATGGATTCCTATTGAATATACTGGAAGTTATGGTGCAAAAGGATGGTATGTAAACTTCTCTGATAATTCAGATACGACAGATGCTACATTAGGTAAAGATTCCTCTGGTAATGGTAATAACTGGACACCAGCTAACTTATCAGTTTCAGCAGGTATAGGAAACGATTCATTTATAGATACTCCTACTAATAACTTCATGAATATAATGAGTGATGGTAGGTTGAATTGTACCATAACTGAAGGTGGGATGAAGATGGTTACCACTGGTAGTAATGTTACTAGTTGGTCAAACTTTCAAATACCTACTAGTGGTAAATGGTATTTTGAAGTAAAGATGACTACAAGTTCAGAAACTATGATTGCTTTTGACTATAAGCCGAAAGTAAATGTTGCACATAATTTACCAGGAGATGATTCAGACTTTACTGTATATCCATATGGAGGAAGTTATGAAATCTATTATGGAGGGTCTGCTGTACAATCTGGCAGTTTTGGTCATGGATCTGGAACTGTTTATCAAATCTGGTTCGATAGGGATAACCACACGTTCAAAGTTGTTCGTGATGATAATGCCGAGTCATTTACATGGAATATACCTACAGCACTACAAGCATATCCTTTAACTGTTGGTCGAGTCCATACTACAACTTGGACGGCAGGTACTTGGGAATGGTACTTCGGTGGGAATGGTTTTAATTATGATATACCAGATGGATATAAAACACTATCCACTGCTAATTTACCTGAACCAACAATAAAAGATCCTTCTAAATATTATGATAATATTCTTTATACAGGTAATAACTATCAAGGTACAAGAGCTATTACAGGTTTAGGTTTTAATCCTGACATTGTATGTTCTAAAGCTAGATCACAAGGTTCAGCAGGTATGCTTTTCGATTCAGTTAGAGGTTTTGCAGCTGATAAAGAATTAAGATTAGATAACGATCAGTCCGAAGGAGAAGAAGATACAGCTCAGTATGGTTACACGACAGCTCTTGCTAATGGTTTCAATCTTGTAACAGGTAGTGCAGGAGATCCCAACGGTAATGCAGCTCTTAATACAAATTCTCAGACATATGCTACTTGGTGTTGGAAAGAATCAGCAACAGCTGGTTTAGATATCATTTCATATACAGGAAATGGTACATCAGGTAGAACACTTGCTCATAATCTTGGTGTAGCTCCTAAGTTAGTCATAGTTAAACGTACTAGTGCTTCAGAAGATTGGTTTGTTTACGTTGGTCGTATGTTAGGTACTACAGGTGCTTATGTTAAATTAAATACTAACACTACATCAGGTACTGCTTCTGGTGTTTTTAATACTGCAGACACTACTGATGATAATATAATTCTAGGAGATGGTACGTCAACTAATCATAATGGCAGCACATACATAGCTTATGCTTTTGCACAAGTACCAGGATTTAGTAGATTTGGGTCTTATACAGGTAATAATGACAGTGATGGTCACTTCATATATACAGGTTTTAGACCTGCACTATTATGGATTAAACGTACAGATTCTGCTGATAACTGGGCTATATATGATGAAAAACGAAGTGATTCAGGATTAAATGAACAAAGTGGTAATAGAATTGATAAACATTTAAGATTCGATAGTAGTCAATCTGAAGTTGATCAAGCTGCTACAGGATTAAGTTTCCATTCAAATGGAGTGAAATTCCATGGTAGTAATGGTCAGGTCAACGGAACGGGTACTTATATTTATGCTGCTTGGGCAGCTGCACCTTTTAAATATGCTAATGCGAGGTAAAAATGGCATTTAAACTAGATGGAAAAACATTACCAGTTGATGTGCCTTTTACATCAAATGGTATAAATTATCCAGCGAACTGGTTACGACTAAGTTCAGCTGATGAAAAAACTGCAATAGGTATTACAACAGTTGCTGACCCCACACCTTATGATCAAAAATTCTATTGGGGTGTAGATAATCCAAAGCTTCTTGTTGATGAAAATGCAAAAGATAAAGATGGTAATCTTTTAAAGGATTCAGATGGTAATCAAATTGTTAATGAAGGTTTGAAAACCATATGGGTTAGAAGGCAAAAACAAGAAGCTGGAAGTTATTTAAAAAAATCTGATTGGTATGTAACACGTAAATCAGAAAAAGGAACTGAAATACCTTCTAATATCCAAACATATAGAGATGCAGTACGAACCACCTGTGCTACACGAGAAACAGAAATCAATGCAGCAGCTGATGTTGCAGCATTAAAAACACTTATAGATGGTACTTATGATAGCGATGGTAAGCGAACTGCAGGAATCACACTTTGGCCACAGGAGGTTGAATAATGGCACTAACTGAAATAACTTCAAAAGGTATTAAAAATTCTGATATCATTAATGAAGATATAGCAGATGATACTATAGCAGAAGCTAAACTAGATATTAGTAATGCACCTTCTGATGGTAAATTCTTACAATATAAAGATAGCTCAGATAAATTAACCTGGGCTGATGTAGATACAACTACTATTCCAGTAGCTGATGAAAGCTCAGATACCACATGTTTCCCTGTATTTACTACAGCAGCAACAGGAGATCAAGCTCCTAAAACTGGTGATAATTTATTATTTAATTCAAATACTGGAACTTTACAAGCAACTCATATCTCTACCATTGCTAATGGAGGGAAGATAACTGCTTATGGTGTAGCAACTGGAGGAGGTGGTAATACTGAATCATGTTCCTTAAATTCTCATGGTATAAATATCAGTTCTACTGCATCTGGAGCATGTGATATAAGGTTTGGTGGGACAACTGTTAATGACTATGTTGCTTTCAAATCTGATGGAGCATTCTCAGGGACAACTACATTTATCCTTCCAGACGGTGATGGTTCAGCAGACCAAGTTTTAAAAACTGATGGATCGGGAAATTTAGATTGGACTGATGCTGGATCTGGAGCAACTGGTGGAGGAACTGAGAAAATATTCTGGGAGAATGGAACAACAATAGATACTGACTATACAGTTGGGACTTCATTTGGTGCAGCATGTAATGCTATGTCAGCAGGACCAATAACAATTAATACTGGTAAAACCGTTACGGTTGATGCTGGTGATACCTGGACAATCGTATAAATTATGCCAATAACAATTAATGGAACTGGTACCGTCACAGGTCTCTCTGTAGGCGGTGTCAACGATGGAGCAATAGCTCATGCTGATTTAGCAACTAGTACACAACCTATATATACAAGTTATGCACAAATAGAAGATCAAAAAGCACAAAACACCTCTGGAGGATCTAATACAGGAGGTGATGTAGATGTAAGGGTTTTAAATACTGAAGTCACAGATGTTGATGGAATAATTATTGGATTTAATAATAAAGCTACTTCTGGTAATTTAAAATCAAATGGGACAAATTATACTACCCAACCATCAGCTAATAGATTTGATCTTGCTGCTGGTACTTACCTTATAAAATGGCGATCACCAATGTATGCAGTAAACCGACACAAAGCTTGGCTCTATGATGTAACAAATTCAGCTAACCGTGGTATGGGTGTATCTGCTTTCGCAGGAGATGATCAAACTGATTCTTTTGGACAAATAAGAGTAACTATTACTGGTAATACTACTTATGAACTTAGGCATCGTGGTACTAATACTCAATCAACTTATGGGTTAGGTGTTGAAAGTAATTTTGGTGGGACGCTAGAAATATATGCTCAAGTAGAAATCTATAAGGAGGCAGCATGACATTAAAACTAAACGGCTCCTCATCAGGGAGCGTATCAATAGATGCTCCTGCTAGTACAACAGGTGGAGCAGACTTAACTTATACCTTACCTGATGCAACAACAGGTGGGGTTATTAGAACAACAACTACACCTGGTACTATTATCCAAGTTCAACATACAAATCTAACAGCAGCTTCTGATATATCTCTAGGTGGTGCATATAATTGGACAAATTTATCAGGCTTTAATGTAACAATCACTCCTACAGCAGCTTCAAGTAAAATATTAATAAGTTCTTTCTTTGGTGGAGAAGGTAACTGGGAAGATCATGGTATTTATTACAAATTAGTTCGTACAGTAGGCGGATCAGGTACAGATATTGCTGTAGGTGCTTCGGCTAGTAATAGAACGACATGTACTGGACTGATGCAACCTGGATACCATGGTAATGACCAAGATTCAACTACGGCACATTCAACTATCCCTAATTATGTAGATAGTCCTAATACAACTAGTGCAATTACATATGGAGTACATATGTGTGCTGATAGTGCTAGTAAAACTTGGGGTCTAAATAAAACAATTACAGATACTGATAGTGCTTCTTATGAAAGATTATCATCCTGGATGACAGTAATGGAGGTAGCAGGATGAGTACAATAAAAACAACGAATATTACTCATGGGAGTAATTCAGGTACAGCTAACCTTGTACTTGCAGATGATGGTGCAGTAACTTTAGCTAAGGGTTTAAATACCCCAATGTTTCTAGCTGGTCCAGCAGTAGGATTTACTAATGGTACAAGTGGTACTTATAAACATATAGATTTTACTGAGATTTATGATCCTCAAGGTACATATGATGCTTCTACTTCTAGATTCACACCTGGAGTAGCTGGTTATTATCAGTTTAATGCTAGTGTTAAAATGAGTGATCCAACAGGAAATGATGTTTATAATTTTTATTTACAGGTAGGTAAAAATGGTAATGGTGTTTCAGGATCAGAAGAAATGATAGATAATTCAGATGGAGATGTCCATCAAATGTCTATTAGTGGAATTATTTATTTAGATGCTGATGATTATTTAACAGTCTTTGCAATGGCAGGACTTTATAATGCTGCCAATTGGAAATGTTTTGACACAACAGGGCAGTTCAGTGCCTTTAAATTAAGTTTATGATAAAGATACCTAGTGCTGACCTACCTAAGGCATTAGATATCCCTCAGTTGTACTTTAAACCACCTTCAGCAAGGGTGCCATCATATAGACCTATGGTGATACCTCCAGCTGATTTAGAACGTCCTAAAGAAACTGAAGCAGAAACTACAACTGAAGAACCAGAAGCACCTAAGTTACAGATACCTGTACTAGATATAGAAATGCCAATACCTGAAACAGCGGTAGTGGTAACGGCTGTAACAACAGCTGTAGTGGCAGTTACAACAACAACTATCACTCAATCCTTATTTGAACCTATTAAGAAGAAAGTACAAAAACAACTTCAAGCTAAAGTTAATAAATGGAAGGAAAACCAGAAGAAAAAAAAGGACTCCTCGGAAAACTTAAAGACGGAATAGAAGATCAAGAAGCCCAAATCCAAATCCTAGGAGCCTTCGTCAGACTTGGCGTAGTTGTTTGGTCGGGCTTCATTATAACTTTAAACTATGTAGAAATACCTATGGTTAAGAAATCTGGTAACTCAGATATCACGTTCGTGGCAAGTGTGTTTACAGGAGCCCTAGCGACTTTTGGCTTGACCACTGGTAGTAAAGATAAGGGTAACAAACCCGTAAACTGTCCTATGGCAAAGAAAAAGGAAGAATGAACAAATGGCTATTACTCTTCCTACTAGCATCACCCATGGTAGCGAGAGCCGAGTTAGTGACTCCCCAATTCACCCAGGGATCGATGAACTCAACAACCACAACACAACAGGATATAGAAGAAGACATAACAATAACCAAGTATGGTTCGGTTCAATCAAAATGGACTGGAGAGAATATTACACATACTTCAGCAACTTCTGGAGGAATAGTAGATTCAGATTCAGTATTCACGATACATACAGTAGGAGATCCATTCACTCTAGAAATAATAACCAGAGCAGCAACTCAGGTACTAGAAACACAGGAAATCGAAAGAACTATCGAGACTACTGCTACTACTACCTCGCTCTCTGTCTTCTCTCAATAGCACCTGTTTATGCAGAACCAGAAGTACAGAATACCTCAAATCCAGTTGCTGCTGCTACTGGTAACGTTACAAACCAAGCTGTACAATTTCAAAACAATGGAGCACCCTCCAGACAAATCTTAGGTCCAAATATTAGTTGTAATGGTGCGACTATGACTTTCTCTCCATTTTACATGGGGAATCAAACCACACCATTCGATGATCAGATGGATCAACAGAGCTATACAGTAGCTGAGAACTGGGGTTTCCAAATTAATTTTATGGTACCCTTAGATGGATCTATTGTTGAAACATGTAAAGCACTTGGTAGACGACAACTAGAAAAGATGGCTCTAGATTATGAATTAGTTAGAGCTAAAGAGTGTGCTGCACTACAACAGAAAGGTTTTATGTTAGTACCTGGTTCTCGTGTATATCACATGTGTAGTGATGTAGTACCTATAGTAGGTTTCACTAGTCTTGTGAAAACAGAACAAAACAAACAATGTACACAAATAAAGGAGTTTAGATTCCCATGGCAGAAGAAAAGGCTGAAGTGTCCGAAGACGTTCAAGAAGATAAACCTAAATCAAGCCCTGAACCCGTTAAAGTTCCAGGAAAACTCTCAACAAAAGCCACACGTGGCACCCTAGATAAAATTTAACCCCCTTATTAAAATGCTATTAATTATCAAGCCCATCCTGTTCACCTTTTTGAAGTCAGATTCAGTAAAGAATTTAGTAATTGAATTACTAGAAGCTTATGTAAAACGAACTGATAACAAACTTGATGATCAGGCACTAGCAATTGTAAAAACTAAACTATTTCAATCATAACAATGGCTTCAAAACTTTACCCTTCCGTTAGACCTAAAGAACATGATGTTAACGGTACACAGGTTGCTTTAACACAGCAAGAAGCAAGAAATGTACTAAGTAATATAAAGACTTTCACAAATCATGGTAAGCATAAGCAAGCCTCTGATTTATATAATAAGTACTTTAAAGTTGGACCAAAGAAGTTTATATAATGGATGAAGTAAGAATACTTCCAAAGAAGGCTACTGAAAATAAATTTAATGAGTTACATAACCTCGTCACTGAAGACTTTCTACGGAGAGTCCGAAGTGGTGAGGCTAGTACTGCTGATTTAAAAGCAGCTTGTGATTGGCTTAAAACTAATGATATCACAGGAGTAGCTTATGATGGTAGTCCTCTTGATAAACTAAATAAAATTCTACCTAAAGTTGACCCTGAGTTAGTCCAAAGGAGGATGTATGGCTCCAAAACGAGCGTCTAAACCTGGTAAAACTTCTAGGTATTATCAATCTGCAAAAGGTCGGAAGTCCTATAATAAGCAGAAGAAAAAACAAAAGAAGATTAACAGTACGGCTGCTAAGAGAGCATACCGTAAACAGCTTGCACGTAAGCGTCGTGAGCTAGGTATTATGGGTAAAGGTGGTAAAGATGTGAGCCATAAAGGTAATCGTCTTAAGCTTGAAATACCCAAGAAAAATCGTGCCCGTGGTGGCGCTAAACGCAAATAACCCCTTTACTAAATTATGGCAACAAAACGAAGACTCTTAAATATAAAAGAGCATGGTAAAACTGCTGGGTACGCATCACCTGATGAAGTCAATACCGTTTATAATAATATTATTGTAGCTCAACGTGAAGTAGAAAAATGGATTGCTTTACAATTTAAAGGTATTGACTTAAATGATAAAAGCAAAGAAAACTTAGAAAGAATTAACCAGAGAAAACTTATTGTAAAAGATAGGTGGAATGAATGGGATGGTAAAAAGTTTGTAAATCGTCCTGCATCTATGCAGCATTTAGGTAAGACTGTTAGAGGTAAACATACAGCTGGTACACGATTTAACCAATTGTTAATTAGAGCTTTAGCATGGAAAGGTGTTGATACTTCAGAGAAGAAATTAGGAGGTATAGGTGATCCTTATGAAACAATTGAAAAGTTAGTAGGGTTCCAGACTAAAATAGAAAGTCTTGGTAGAACTAGATATGGTAAAGATGTTAATCAAAACGCTTTAGCTGATTTAGGTATGACTATATCACAACCTTATAATAGAGAAAGTAATATATATTATATGGGTCAGTTAGACCAATCTAATACTACTAAAGATTTAGAAGTTAAAAGAAAAGCACGTTTAGATTTTAAATCAAATAATCCATCTCTTTATGCTGCTAATCCTGGTGCATACTTAGGTTCTCTCCCTGAAGATAACCAATTCTTTGCTATTCCTGAAGTTAAAAGCGGTACACCTTCTCCATATAATTACAGGAAACCTAATACGAAAAACCCTTATGATGTTGATATTCAACAAGCAGATGGTAGTTATAAAAGAGCTACTTCTATCCAAAGAGATCTTTTAAAAGCTGGTTTTAAACCACAAGAACTGACTGATTTAATGATACATGATAAAGAATGGCGAGCTGCTCGTAGGAGATAGCCCATGGCTGAAGATAAATATAAAACTCCTCCTAAGATGCAGGAGATTTATGATAAAGATAAAGCAGATCATGAAACTCATGATACAGAAATGAAAGAAGCTGCTGGAGATCCAGAGAAAATCAAACAAGCTGTGAAGAAAAGGCTACATGGCCAAGAATTCATGGATGACTTGATCTCTAAGATTGAAGGTGGCTTCCAAACAGTAGTAGATACAGCAGCTACAGATGATCCTGATAGTTATTGGGATGATGCTGCTAGAACTGGTTTAAGTACATTACAGTTTATAGGTAATGTAGCAAATACTCCTGGTATTAGTCATACATTACGATTCTTTGATTCACCCTTTTGGGCTGCAAGACAAGCTGCTGGTGGTGCATTAGAACATGGTCTTGGTGTTGATCCAAGATATGGTCATGCTGCTGTAGGTGTAGGTGAGTTCTTTGTTGGTGGTAAAGCTTTAACTGGTGTTACTAAACAAGCTACTAAAGGAATAAAGAAAGTTCAAGCTATTAGCAAAGCTGAAGATATATTAAACTTTAGACGTAAGCAAGAACTAGGCTTACAGATGATGGGTAGGATAGATGATGGACCAGATTATATGCAACGGACACTTTTCAATTTAGAAGATTATCTTGGTCCTATAGATCCTTCATCTAAAAGAGCTGCACAATTATTCAATGATTTAATAGCTAGAAAATCTGGCTATGAAAGTATGTCTATATTTAAAAGGAAGGTACTAAATAAATGGCCAAAGAAAAATCAAGAACAATTATTTAGAGAACTTTGGCATAATAGAAAGTATGAAGGTTATATCGAACATTTAACTTCCAAAGCTGAACATATGGATTGGTATTGGAATATGAAAGGTTTAGATAGACATTCTGTTGGAAATGTACGGATATTGTATAATGATAATTTAAAAAATTTAAAAGATACAGTTGAAAAAATAGTACATGGTATTAAGTTACCTAACGGTACTTTCAGACCTGGTTTAGGTTGGAAAAGCCCTAATTTGAAAGATCGGATAATAGTTTCTTTTGAAGATCCTATGAGAAAAACAAAGAAATTATTCAGTAGACAAAATCCTGGTGATATTATTTTAAAAAGAGCTGGTAGTGATGAAATAATTGGAAATTTAGGTCAGTATCTGGATTTATTATATCCTCAAAGTCCTGTTGCTAAGAAAGCATTTAAGGAAGGTGTAAAGAAATTAGGAATGAAGCCTAGTGAATTTAGAAATAAGATTCTAGAAGAACGTATTAATATTATTCTAGATAATACTGATACACTACCTAAAAATCCTACAGCACGTAAACGTTGGATAAAACAAAATACAGATGATGACATGACAGCTTTAGCAAATAAGTATGAATTCTTACAAACACCTAAAGCCATTAGAAAACAAATAGAAACAGATCCTGGTATTTCAGCACAAGCATTACAAGATAGAACTAAAACATCTAAAGGACCATTCAGTAACGTAACTAAAACAGAACAATTTAATCCAAATAATCCACAATTCAAAGGAGATTAATTTATGGGAGCACCAAAAGTAAGGAAGAATCCAATAGCAAAAGCACCAAGAGTAAGGAAGAAAACATCTATTCCTCCTTCAAAAGCACATTTAAGAAAAGATTCAAACAGAAAATTAAGTCCTGACTATCAAGCTAAAAAAAAGCAAGTAGCAGTAGATAATACAGACAAAAATAATGATAGAAGACAACAAATAGCAGATGCCTTACAAACAGCTAGTGACAGTCTTTACGGTAAAATGGAATCAGGAGGAGCATTCGGATCAACTGGTCCATCAGGTAGTGGTGCTGAATCTATAGATAAAAACGCACAATTAGGTGATTACGAAATAAAGTCTTTTAATCCAACCCAAACAACACGTTTAAGAAAAGATGAGTACTAACGTCGCTTCTCTTTTACAACAAGATTTTAAACTATTCCTACAAGCATTATGGGAGCAACTTGACTTACCTAGTCCAACGAGAGCCCAGTATTCAATTGCGGACTACCTACAGTATGGTCCGAAGCGTCTCCAAATCCAAGCCTTCCGTGGTGTTGGTAAAAGTTGGATTACTGGAGCTTTTGTTCTCTGGACTCTCTTTAAAGATCCTGAAAAGAAAATAATGATAATTTCCGCATCTAAAGAACGTGCGGACAACATGTCAATCTTCTTACAAAAACTAATCATTGAAACACCATGGCTAAATCATCTCAGACCGAAAGCAGACGATTCACGTTGGAGTCGCATCAGCTTCGACGTCGCCTGTTCTCCTCACCAAGCCCCAAGCGTAAAGTCGGTGGGCATCACTGGACAACTAACAGGAAGCAGAGCAGATTTAATGATTTTGGACGATATAGAGGTTCCTGGAAACTCCATGACGGAGCTCATGCGTGAAAAACTTCTTCAACTATGTACAGAAGCCGAAGCTATCCTTACACCCAAAGATGATAGCCGTATTATGTATCTCGGGACTCCTCAGACTACTTTTACTGTGTATCGTAAGCTGGCAGAGCGTAACTACCGTCCGTTCGTTTGGCCAGCAAGATATCCAAGAAAAGACAAACTTAGTCAATACGAAGGACTCCTTGCACCCCAAATAGTTGAGGATATAGATGAAGGTATAGATGAATGGGGAGTAACAGACCCAGACAGATTTAGTAATGAAGACCTAATAGAACGTGAAGCATCTATGGGTCGTTCTAACTACATGCTTCAATTCCAACTAGATACCTCCCTATCAGATGCTGAAAAGTTCCCTCTTAAAATGGCTGATTTGGTCATTACTTCTGTTAATCCCACTGAAGCACCCGATAATGTCATATGGTGTTCAGATCCCTCAAATGTCATTAGAGAACTTCCAACCGTTGGACTCCCAGGGGATTACTTTTATTCTCCTATGCAGTTGGCTGGAGAGTGGACACCTTACACAGAGACAATTTGTAGCGTTGACCCATCGGGTCGTGGAACAGATGAAACGGCAGCTGCTTATATATCCCAAAAGAACGGGTTCCTATATCTGCATGAAATGCGAGCTTTCAGAGATGGATACTCAGACAACACCCTGCTCAACATTCTACGAGGATGTAGAAAGTATAACGTCACCAAACTGGTTATTGAAACCAACTTTGGAGATGGAATTGTTTCTGAACTCTTTAAAAAGCATCTTCAACAAACAAAACAAGCTATAGATATAGAAGAAGTTAGAGCTAATGTTAGGAAGGAAGATAGGATCATTGATAGCTTGGAGCCAGTTATTAATCAACATCGTCTTATATGTAACCGTAGCGTTATTGAGTGGGATTATAAATCTAATCCTGACGCAGCTCCAGAAGAACGCCTTCTCTATATGCTGTTCTATCAGATGTCTAGGATGTGTAGAGAAAAAGGTGCTGTTAAACACGATGATAGACTCGACTGCCTCGCACAAGGGGTTCAGTACTTTACAGATGCTCTCTCTATTAGCGCTCAGGAGGCTGTGAACCTACGTAAAAGAGATGAATGGAATTCTATGCTAGAAGACTTCTTAGAGAGCCCTCAGAGCTCTGCTAACCACATAGTCTTAGGTATGAATAAAGAACAACGTAATGAGGCTAGAGGTAAGGATACTGGAAAGCCTCTCCCTACCTGGGTTTAGCTTAACGGGGACCCTATACAGGGGAAGGGAAGGGTGGACCCAGCCCCTTGAGGGAACTTATCTACTTCGTAGACATCGTTCCCTCTTACTTAATATCATCATTTGATATTCTTTAAACACCACCATTTACTACCACTCATGTGTAAAAAGAAACCTCATAGACAGCTTAAACAGCGTTATTATTATATATTCTGGTCTATAGCTACTATAGCCGTCGTATCTGGACAGATTCACGTAGCTAACGCCTATAACCGTATGTCTACTACCCTAACTGAAGTCCTCCTCCTCAAAAAATAACATAATTTTCTGAAGCCTTGTATCGACGGACGCCGGGGCGCAAGTTCCCCTAGGGTACCTAAAAAATCGCAACAAGGTAGTATTCATCGGGGTAGTGCCGTGTTATTTCTTTATAAATAATACATAAGTAATACTTATACCTTACTAAATGTAATCCTATCTGTAGCGAAATAAGATTGAAGGATGTAGTTATGAACGGTATAGTACTGAATAGTACAGTAATAGACTCAAAGAGACCGTGTGAGATTGCTGACAAAGTATGGTGTAACTGGGATTCTATGGCTATACTATGAATGTAAGCGACACAAACTAATTATGAATTATGATTATAGTACTGATTACTTTGAATCAGACTATTGTTCATCAGTATTAGATGCATCATTAATAGATAAGAATGAACGTTATGTATTAAGTGATGTTAATGTAGTTAAATTATTACATGATCATGGTGCTGATGTTAATGAATGGAAAGAGGATTGTAAAAGATTTAATGATCCTGAAGAAATCCTATTATGGTTAGGTTATTAATACTTAACCTTTTACTGGTCTATTAGTTTAATGGTAAAACAATAGTTTGTCGCACTATAGTTAAGAGTTCAATTCTCTTATAGACCGTTGGCTAGATTTAATGGGCATCCCTTAAGAACTGCTATTAACTAGCCTTTTCACCTTAACAAATTATTATTAATGCTCGAAGTATTATTAATTATTGTATTTAATCCAATCACGTTAACTTATTTAATAGTGAGAACACTATGATTAAGATGATGACTTATTACCAGCAACTATCAATGGAAATTGATAAATTAAAAGCTGAAGGAAAACTAGTTAGTATTAAACAACTACCTAGTACTGTTAATTACAAACGCAATTCAATCGTATTTAAAAAATGAAACCATTTACAATGAAATCAAACAAAGTAGATATCATTTATGAAGCGAATGAATTGTTAGAGAAACAACAAGTATTAATAGTATTGTTATTATTATCAATAACATTTGCTATTCTTAAATGAAACTAATTACAATTATACTCTGTTCTATATTATTTATAGAGCAGAATTTTTTTAACTTATTATTATTACAAACTAATCGTGAATTAATTGTTAATTCTAATTACTCACAATCACAAATCCTTAGTTAATAGTTATTAATTAGGGATTAAATTAGTATGTTTAATCACAATCACCAGGTCGCAATCCTGTCTCAACAGTCTCATCTTCATTTCCTAACATTCACTACTCAAGGACGCATGAGCTGCTATAATAAGTACATACACAACAAGGGAGCTAATGAAGCAAACTTACCAAATGTATTTCGGACGTAACGTGCCAACGGGTGAATATGTTACGGATGAGCTCTGGAATGGCTTCAGAGAGGTCTTAAACATGTCATTCACTGGTTATACTATACAAGATGTTGAGGGTGCCTGGAAAGGTGAAACTGAAGACACTAAGTTAGTTACAGTTACTACTAAACATAAAGAAAAGGTTAATGATGTGTGTCAAACATACGTTAATCTATTTAATCAGGATGCAGTTGGATTACTAGTTAGTGAGCCAATGACATTCGTTACTAAAGAGAGCGAGGTATATTAATGCCTCGTTCTAAACCAAGACCTGTTATTATTAAATATAGTAATAAACAGGACGAACTAAAAGCGCAAGCTTACTTACAATTATTAAATAGGAGATTCACCAATGGCTAAGAAGTATGGAGTAGTTGGCATTACTAAGAAAGAGAATGCACAATTAGGACTATTACTTAAGTATATCTATACAAATGATGAGATTTATAACTCATTACCTGAAGATGTACTACAATTTCCAGATGACTTAAATAAACTTGCAGCGAGGTATTCTAATGCAGTTTGATACAGTACATGAGTATACTTTTAATAATGATACACATCTACATTATTGTAGTGATCATGAAACATTAATCGTTGTTAATCATGAAGGTATGACAACTAATAGATTGATGCTTAGTATACCTAAAGAAGTTATTAAACTCTTTATTACTGATATGAATAAGGAGGCACTTGAGGCAGTAACAAATGATTAGAGCTTACTATCTATTAGCTGATCCTGAAGGTTATGATGATAATGATAACATAAGTGAAATGGCTTTGGATCTTGAGTTATCAAATCACATGGATGTTGTTGACTATATGTTAGTTGATGATGAAATATTTAATGCACCTTATATTGCTTATTAAATGAAAACTTGGAAAATCACAATCACGACAAGGACGCAACTCGATCTTGGAGATGCCCTATGGTTTATTACACGTAAACTTAAAGACACACTACCTGTTATTTCTATTAACTATGAAGAAGTATCTGATCGACCAACAACGACCGAACATCACGGGGGACAGATTGAAGACTGATGTGCTCTTTGCAATATATCAACAAGTAAGGAGGCAGAAGTATGCTTATAATCCTATCCGTAAACATTACAACATTCACCTATTTGGCTAATGGAAAAACCTAGCAAAGAATGGCTAATACATAATGCAATATGTGGTTGGCTCTATGTAGTCAAGGATGTAGATCATCCATGGCGTCCACTTTATCAAGAGTTAGAAAATGAATTCAATCCGAATACTAAAACACGCAAAAGGGGACGTTCAGCGAAAAGACAAAGGACGCAAAAGACCGCAAGCGTTAAGACAAGCGAAGAAGAGAGCTAAGTATTTAAAACGTAAACTTATTTCACAATCACGGGCGCAACCATGAAGTATCATGTTACAATGGAAAGTGGTAGAACATTTATACTCAATTCAGGGTATGATGTTTACCAGGCAGCTTATGATGCCTATGATGAGGCATGCTTATACGATGACTATTTAGTAGACGTTGAACCTATCTATGACTAAAAAGAAACCCTATTATCCTAATAACTGGCAAGCTATTAAGGACGCACCACATCAATTCTTTATACCTATACCATTTGATGAGTTCATGGACTGGAAGATGGAAGGATGGGAATTACCTAGTTCTATTGAATGTATTGTCCGTGAACAAGACATGAAAACAGGTAAGGTTAAAGAATATATTTATACAAAAATAGGCAACGCTAATAGGCGTTGTGCTAAGATTATGAAGGAGGGAAAAAGCGAATTCACTACATGTACACATGATGAATTAGCACATATGTTCCCTCATGATAAAATTAAAGAGGATTCCATCTATGAACACGGAGACTTTATTGACGACAGATTCGGTAACACAGAAGAAGATGACTGAACGATCTATTCAGGACGTTTTTAAGTATGAAAAGGAGGCACTTAAAGTACTTGCTAAACGTTTTGAAGGTAAAGAAGATCACCCAAACTATAAAGAGTTAAGAGCTCTACTTATTGACCAAATTAATGATGAGCTAAAAGATTATGCCACTGACTACAGCTCAGATAGACGAACAGATGACCTTGGAGAGGGAAGCGATTACCCAAGGTAAGAAAAGATTCACTGATCAGACTATTAAACTGGAGAATCAAAACTATGCTTCAGCTACCATTTATGGTGTTAGTAGTATTGAATCATTACTACCACGTTTAATAGAACGTATTAATGATACCAATATAAGAATACATAAAGGATCTAACGGTCAGTATTTCAAGGAGGTACATAAATACTTAAAAGATTTAGATGCTGAATCTGCTGCTATTATAGCATGTAAGATTACATTTGATAAAGTATTTGGATACAAGGACGGATGTAATCAAGCAGTTACCGTATGTAAATCCATTGGACATGCCATTGAACAAGAATGTCAGATGAGACATTACGAGACTCATGCACCTGGATTACTGAATGTATTGAAAAAGAACTACTGGCATAGAGCAATAGGAACACAGCAAAAACTCGTTGTAATAAGAACATTAATGAATCGTTATGATGTTAAACAATGGACAACGTGGAATGAAAAGGTTCGTATTAAATTAGGTGCATGGTTACTTGAATGCATCATGGAATCTAGTCAATGGT
>VTLG01011163.1_pt1 | contig 33702 bp, 61 predicted proteins | sample 4694571 | NCBI WGS metagenome assembly VTLG01 (sample SAMN12604809, study PRJNA352737) | marine metagenome | biome: ENVO:00000447; feature: ENVO:00000209|ENVO:00000569|ENVO:01000036; material: ENVO:00002151; isolation source: viral sequences binned using virsorter ...
TCATGACAGTTTCAAAATGGTAGGTTATTCTGTTACTAGGAAACCTACCGAAACCCTATCCGAATTACGCAGCTAGTACGTATTCTTGAGATGCAAAGTTATCGTTTGCATTTACTATAGTGGACTATAAGGCGTCCAATCCACAATTCTCCACTTCTCTATTCCACGCCAGTCGATCCTAATTCGCCCCCATCAAGAAGAGATTAGGTAAACTATACCACTAAGTAGAAATATATCGGCACAAACAGACCAAAGGATATAACCCCTAAACATCCACTTACTTACCTCTCGTACTAAGGGGTTCTTCATCTTGATCCCCTAAAAATTCTACTTCCATTTTAATCTCCTTTTGGTGGAGGCGATGGGAATTGCACCCATGTCCTGTACATCTTTCAATCCGTATCAACAAATTGTATATTATTTATACCATAGGTAGTAATTTTAGTCAAGTACCTTTTTATATAAAACAGGACTTCCTTTGGTTTTCTCTGATCCTTTATCTTCGGCTAAGGTAAAATTTTCACCCACAGACAAAAAACAAGATAGATCACCTTCCTTTGAAGGATATTCTAGAACAGTCATAGTACCAGTTTCCTTATTTGCGACAAGTAATACTTTATGACCATATGTTCCATCATTCCACCAAGCAATAGGTTGTTCTTCATGTTTTGTCACCACTCCTTCTAGAATTGTAGCAGCATCTCCACATAGTACTGGTTTTGACACAACCATTGCTCTAGGTAATACTAGTTCTGGTTTTTCTTCTTCTTTCTGAGTTTTTTCTACTTCAGCGGGCGATGATATGTCTTTAGGAGTCGTGTCCGTTGTTTGACAACCCATTAACAGAAACACCGCCATTAATGTTATTAGGTGTTTCATTTTTTTCTCTCCATTCTGCAGCCGTTTCTACTAGTGCATCTAGATAATCATGTTTATCTTTTACAAACTCCTGTACAGTGCCATCTTCTGTGACTACGAGAATAACATTCTGGTTTATCTCTGTACCTGTCCTCTCCTCATACATCTCCGCATAAGCAGAACACTGGATGTAATAGTTTTCATTCCAATCGTCATTGCGTTCTTTAGTTGAAGTCTTGAAGTCTATGATTGAGAGAACCCCATCATATTCTGCAATACAATCTACCCTTCCGGCTACCTTATATTTATCACTGTAGAGTCCTGCTTCCTGTGCATGGATGTTATCTATTTTTGATAATCCTTGTTCTTTTAATTGGGTAAAGAGACAGTAGGGTAAAAAGTTTTTCTTATGTTTCTCTTCATCAAAATCATTATTAAGATAATCTTCACACATATGGTGAACTTTAGTTCCTCTATTTGCGGCAGTTCTTGCAACATAATTCGCAACATCGTTCCCAACTTTCTTACGCCACTCCATCAATCCTTTTTTGTTACGGACTGAAAGAATAGTAGTAATAGAAGGGTACTTATTTCCCTCTGGTGTTTCATATAGGCGAACACCATCAGTTGTTGTTGCCGTTATAGTGGGCAACTCCACATTCAAGTGGTTAAACATATTTTGGGCCTAAAGCGAAAGATTGATCTGGTGTTACTATAAGTCTACCAGAGCTGTCATATGTGATATGGGGAGTCTCTGTTATAGAGATTGTTCCTTCCCATTTCTTTTCATAACTTATTCTATTCTCCCAATACGGAGACAGAGCAGTTATGGGTTGTACTGGATCAATGATCATACATTCCTCATACGCTCGACTAACCGTCTTGCTCGATTTCTTACTTGGTCGTACCATCTACTATTCACCATTTCATTTGCGGCACGACTCCAATCACCTTCCTCAACAGCTGCGTTCATGTTCTTAAACTTTGAAAGGCGGGTTCGTCCCATGTTGAACATCATATTTGCGAGGATCAACTGTACTTCCTCTGGTAGCCCACCAAAGTCATCGTATAACTCATCACAGTCTGCGATAACACTTTTAACATCTTGATCAAACGCTTCATCACAGCGTTCTTCAGAAACTTTTGTTCCTACCCTTGATCCGTGCTCAGGGTCATCTTCTGTAATAAGATGGCCTATGCCGAAAGTTGGATAGCCAAGATGGTCTTTATAAATTTTGAGAACCTTGCCCTCATCAGAAGCAATTTCCTCACGAAGTATTTCTAAATTCATTCCATTACCCCTCCGTACTTCTTTTTAGTTTCGTTATATCCATCAAGAATTGACATATTTTCATACGCCTCATTGCGATGAGGAGTTTTAGGATCATCACCTTTATACTGACCCCTTTTATTTCTAGCTCGTCTAACACCTTTTTTCATTATTCTTCCTTTTCATAATCTTCAGCGGGAGCACCACATATAGGGCAATCCTCTGTTGGCGGTTCATCACCTTCATGTATGTGGCCGCAATCTGGACAAATCCATTTCATTATTCCATTCCTATACCCATTTTGGCCTTGTTAATTAAATAACTTCTAACAAAACCAGAGCGAACAATATCTCCAATCGTAAATTCGCTACAGTTAAATTCTTCCATCTCCTCTAGAATTCTAAGGAAATCATGTAAACCATTTTTCTCATTATGTTTGACTAAATCACTCTGATCAAAGTCTCCACAGAATATTATTCTAGAGTCTTGTCCTACCCTAGTGATAATTGTATCCAGTTCGTGAAAGTTTAAATTTTGACATTCATCTACTATAATGATACTGTTGTCAAATGTCAACCCCCTTAGAAAAGAAGTTGATAAAAAGAACAGTGAGCCCTGTCCTTTAAGTCGATCATACAAGGAATTAAAAGCTTGTTCGTTTGGCATCTCAAACATGAACTGTACCATGTTCTGATATGGTACTTGATACAAGGCTGACTTGTCTTCTTCATCACCTGGCAAAAAACCAATGTCTCTGGTAGGAATCAAAGAACGTACTAACACCACTTTGTCGTACTTAGTTTTTAGATTAAAGATATCGTTGAGTGCAAGGTAAAGAGATACAAATGTCTTACCAGTACCAGCTGCACCAAACAAAAACTGATTCTTTTCTTTTTTCCATGTTTCAAACACAACCTTCTGTGTATCAGTAATTGGTTTTACCGATACCATAGTTGATGCATCTATTTCTTTACTCTTTTTCGTAGCCATAATATTTCCTCAAATTGACTGTGAGGGGGGTAGCCCTGCGGCGGGCATTCGGGGGCGCCTATACCCCCCTCACTGATGCATGAGCGGATTGACTTCCCAGCTTGCGTAGATGCTGTGCATCCCTTGCTGAAGTGTGATATCTCGCTCGCACCATATTATTTATCCGCCATACTCTTACCTTTGTTAGCCGAAAACCCTTCTCGAGCAACTCTTTTCGCATGTTTATTTATTGCAGCTCTGGTCTTAATCTCTTTATGTGATTGCGTACTACCACCAAATTTATCTGCAAGTGCAGAGCCAGGATGTGCGGCTGCTATCCTCTGCATATTCTCTTGAAACCCACCATCTGTTTTAGGGCCAACACCCATAACGTGATCACCCACTACCGCAATGGGAGTATAAACTTGATTTACATGTGAATTTCTTTTTTTGTATTCATCAAGTTCAGATATAGACATGAACTCTTCATACTCTTCTTGAGTCACAGTATCATAAAATGTGTATGTTGGCATTAATTTATTCCTAATCCACCAAAATGAACGAAGCCCCAACATGCACCGAGCACAATAGCAATGCCAATTATTAAATGTATAGTATTATCGGGTAACATTACAATTCCAGTTCTAATTGTTGAGGATCACCACCTAAGTTAGTGACCTGTTTAGTTAATTCTGAAACTCTTTCATTAAGAGTTTTTACTCTTATTTGCAAAGTATGTACTGTACTCTGCATTTCTCTAATCTCTCTTTGCCACATCTTTTCAGCCATATCAGATCGCTCCCAATCCTCTTGGAGCATCCTGCCCATGTAATCCCAATACGGTTCTCTCTCCATCCTTTCTCTCCACAAAAAATTCTGGGACTGAACGCTTAGTCCACTTTAACAAATTTGACTTCTCTATTATATAGTAATTCTGATATGCAAGAACTGTATCCTCACCCTTGCATAATTCTGGCATACATTGTGGTGGATCAGTAAATCCATTAAAATCTAGTCCATTGGGAGCTTTAGCTAATGGTACTAATAATCTTTCGGATGCATGGTGTTTTCCATAACGATATGTATATTCTTTACACAATGCACCAAATAAACGATTTAACCACATATAATTGTCTGTGCTAGTTCTCACCCATATTGTACTAGGGTGGTTCTTGTGAGCCATTTTATATAGACCACGCTCATCAGCATATTCATCACCATCAAGAACACGATGAGCAGTAGAAAGCATTTGAGCAGATTCCAGTATCATCTTAACAACGTGCTTGTCACAATGCATTTTGGCTGCAACCACAGGGTCACGGTCTAGGTAGAAAATATTCATTTCCTTTGCTCATTAATGTGCATACAATCAAATTGTATTCTGTAGTATCCATTTTGTAGATGTCTAGACCAATTCTTTCTAGCAATCTTTTCTTCACACTGATTTTGTGTCATTAAGTGATTATAAATGTACTGGTTGCCTATGTACTCCCAAGTACCAGTGGCGTTTTGGCCCCACATAGAAAGTACCATTAGAAATGTTTTCATTCTTCGGTTTCTCCTTCAGATTTTTTAGGTTTCTTAGAAATAGATTTATGATGATTTATAATACCATCTTGAAAAATCTTTTGAAGATTCGAGACATCTGCCCATACATCATAATTTACTTTTTTCTTATATTCATCTATCTTCTTGTTCATTTAATATCCCATCTGTAGAAAATATGGTCTTGTATTTCTACTGTTTTCTGTTTTGTCTTTGCCCAGCCAGGCGTCACATAATCGGCATGGTAGAACAAGGCACCGTCTGTAATATCCAAAAAAGGCAAGGTTCCATCTAACCACCCAATAGCATAATTTACAAAGCGTTGATAAGTTTCTTGATCTTTAGGTTCATCAGATGCACCATCGCAGTACCAAGAAAATTGGCAACGATTCTTTATAGGATAGTATATTGCGTCCGTTTTGTCAAGGGTCTTTCTGGTTTTCCAACTTTCTCTAGTTGGGCCTTGATACACCACTTCACATACTGAATTAGGAAATCTGCCGTCATTCACTCTATTAAGAACAACGGCAGTAACAGCAAGAACACCAGCAGTACCTTGGTTTCTTGCTTCATAATACATGTTTTTGGCAAGACAGGTTACAGTTTTTGAATCAACCTTACGAATATCACTCTGTGAGGCTATAGAAATTGACGACAACAAAACTGCTGTCGTCACACCAATTAATAAAGTGAGTCTACCCATTATCAAATTGACCCGACTCGATTGAAGCCCCCATAAGTTCCTTAATCTTTTTGATGACAAATTTTTCATCGACAACAGACATTTTGGTGTTGACAAAGGCAACAACCTCATTGGTGGACGTTGCACCACACTCAATGGCGGACACGGTATATTCTTCCATGTCCATCTTCCAGTTGTTCATCTTACTCATATCCATACTCCTTCATGAATAGTTTGGTTAAAGGGCCCTGCAAGCGATATGCTTCGGTTTCCCAAGGTTGTCTCATATATGCTGTTTTTGTGTAATCCCGATACTTGCCGTCTTTACACTTCCATAGCTGTTTGTATCCACCACGAAACTTGTCTTTCATGCGACCAGTTGCGCCCTGCCACACATGCACCATTTCATGAATGATGGTTTCGATATATTCTTCTTTAGTAATTTTCTTATGAAGTCTATGGTCAATTTCAATGAAATATTCACGGTCATCATCGCCACGATAACAAAAACCGTAAGCACCATCCTCAGCAGTTTTGGTAAAACTAAGAATAATATCCAGAGTACGATGGCGAGGCATCAAATAGTCCATGCACCACCAGATAATTTCTTCTGCCAGTACACGGTTTCTTTTAATACCACCAGTTATTTCGACATCAATCACTGATAACTCCTTATTACCACTATAGGTATTATCGCATATATCAAGGGCTGTGTCAAGCAAAATCGTAGCTCATAAAGTATTGATTATAAAGGAAAAATTAGACTCCAGAAGCCGATCCCTTGACTTGATCATAGGTTTCATGTTCAATTAACATGTAATCATCGTTCCAAAAGAACGCTTCTTTAACCACATTTGCAGATAATCCTTTATACGCCTTATGTAAGGATTTGTCTTTCGCAGCCACCAGAATTTCAGCCTCGCTGGGGTGTAGCCCCTCTAACAATTGAACAAACATTGCTTCACGTTTGTTCTGGGACAGAGCACCATTTCCACCTTTAACGAAGTTATACAACTTCCTTGCTTCCCAAGCCAAGTCTGTATGCTCGGTTCCCTCTGGTGCATCATTTGGTACATACGGTACAGGCCCTTCTGGCAGTAACCATTCAATTTTGGGATCAAATGACGATTTGATTACCATACGAAGCGATTCCGTATTTTGATCTTTAAGATAAGAAACCTTTTGTTTCTTAGTTTTTAGTTTACCAACCTTCTCAAAAATTTCTGAAAAGAGCGGTGTATAAGTTGATTCAGCCATATTAAAATTCTCCTATCGAATCAGTTAGAGATTTAAGTCTTTTCTCTATAAAGTAATTTAGTAGTTTACTCCGATCAGGTATTTCAACCGATCTATACTCATCCAGAATTTCCTCTCTGAGCTCTTCTGGACACTGTGTTAGGTCAATGAGTTTCTTGTTTCTCTGGTAGTTCCTCTTGACCTCATCATTAGGAGCAACATCTTCAAAATCATGATCTGCCCAAGATGATATCTTTTTCTTACCAAGTGGCCTTTGTCGCAGGCCATCAGTAAATGTATTATCAGGCGACAATACGTTTGGTACTCCATCACTGGAGTCTCCCTTGAAAACATGTTCTGTCAAATAGTAGCCAGGATTTTCACCGTTAACCATCTTCTTTGTAATGGGACTGTACTGTTTGACATTTGGGTATCGTTGCAACTGAATGAAATCTTTGTCTCCCGACAGGATTAGGACTTCCTCTGCAACCTCTGTAACCAGACTGGCAATTATATCATCAGCCTCTGCACCGTATACCTCTAGAAACTTGTATGGTAGATTTTCTTTGATCTCTGCCTTGATGGTATTCAGACATTCAAAAATTGCATCCCAATTTTTACCGTCCGACTCTCTCTTAGTGCGCCGACCAGCCTTGTACTGTGGAAAGAAGTCTCGCCTCCAGTAGTGTTTAGAATCATAACACAATACCAACTCACCATATTCAGAAGAAAACCTAGTGCGATACATACGCAAAGAATTGAGTATCATGTGGCGAACCATGTTATCATCAGGCTCTGTGTTCTTTGTCATATGCAAATGCATCATAACACTGGCCAGACTAATTTGGTTCATATCAACTAAAATCATTTTTTCACCATCATATGAGCGTTGAAACTCATGCTCCTTCTTTCCCCTTCACATTCGAAGGGATATACAAAATGTTTCAACCATGAAGGAAATACAAGAAACTTTCCAACTTCAGGCATAAATTTGAGATTATCACTACGAAAATCTTGAGCATCACCATAACAAAATTCAATCATACCTTTTGCTGGATAATGATCTTTCAAATCCTCATTAATTTCATCCATCATTTTTTCTGGAAGTTTGAGATAAATGACCGCAGAAAAATCTCCAGTATGATGATGCCAAGGATTAAACTCGCCTGCATACTGACTAACAATCCAACTTTGTGTAAGGTGAATGTTGTCTAGAGTTGGTACGCCATCAGCCCCAGCCATTCGCCTCCAACCATTTGCTCTATTCTCAAAAACAGCTTCATTTAGATAATCAAGACAGCCCTGTTTCATAACCCCAAAAAGGAATTCTTTTTCTTCTTTATCTGTTATAGGAATCTGTACCTCTCTGTGTACCTTACCTACTAGTTTATGCGACCAATCCCATTGTTGGCTCTTATTATCATCAGTTAATACATCATCACCAACACGATTAATTATTTCTAGAAATCTGTCTGGAACCATCGATTCCATTATCATTGGTGAAAAAGGTCTATGAAATTTTGGGGTCATCACCATCTTCCTTTAATCCTCTTGTCAAATGTTCTATATCTTCCAACCTTACCTCACTATGTGGCGTATTATCTGGATCAACTGTTAGATCAACAAAGGCCTTTACAAATTCTTGTAAAGGATGTTTATAGCCCATATCTCTATATATAGCGGACTTAACTAACTCCACAACAAGGCCCATGTCACGAATGAAGGACTTCTCTTGAATGTCTACACCATTCTCACCTAATTGGTGTATCATAGACACCACAACTGTTTGACACATTTCTTCAGCAAAAGCAATATTCTCTTGCACCGTAATCATGTCAATGTCAGGCTGTTTTACTTCTTTTTTCCACGGCCCTCTTATTACGTTTTCGGCCAGATCGTTTTCGTTGTCTTTCGACATCTATACCTCTTTCTTCATTTTCTAGTTCTTGTGTCCATATCATATTAATGTCTGGATAAAAAGTTCCCACATTTCGTTTGGGATTGCCGTCTTTATCATAAGCTAAAGCAACACATCTATGTCGAATCCTATGTTCTTGGTGTTCACCATAAAACATATCAATCCAATCCCCACTTCGCAAATATGTTTTCATATTTCGAACATAACCCTCATGAACACCTTGTCTAGCAAGAGCCCCCTTAATACCTTGTCTCACAGATTTGCGTTCTGCATTAGCTAAATCTTTTTGTGTTTTGATCCATACTTTCACCTTTTTGGGGTGTAGAGGATAATCATCTGGTAGATTACGGAGACTTTCATGAATGCCAGATTGTCCATAATTGGGATCACCAGCTGCCTTTTTCTCTCTTGCCTTTGCAAGGCGTTCTGCAGCTGCAGCCTTTTGTTCCTCTGTCATGGGTTTGCGTTTTTTACGAACCTTGGGAGCCTTCCAAGTCGAATTATCAGTCCTAACTGTAACCTTTTTTCTGGCCATTAGTGAACTACCCTATCCCCAATCATACCAGCTAAATTTGCTCTTATTCTTGGAAGGTCATCTTTTGTTACATCTAACAAATTTTCAATATCTTGGTCTTGAAGAACTACAGTATACAACTCTAAACAAACTTTTAACATTGCACCAGACAACATCATAACAGCATTAGGATCATCTGGGCCAAGATGTTCATTTACAATATCCCATAATTGTTGATGAATCTTTCTTAACTTAGCTTCACTTTCGGAAACTAATTTTAATTTTTCGGTCATATTAGTACCCCTTTTCTTCCATGCGTTTCTTGAGTTTCTTTTCTGTTCTACGTTTGGAAGCCGCATCTGCTTTCCTACGTTTTTCCCCTCTGGACATGGCAAACTCACGTTTCCGTAATTCATTAAAGAGGCCATCTTCTTGCAACTTCTTTTTCAAAACACGCAATGCCTTATCGACATTGTTATTACGAACCTCAACTCTCATTTTATCTCCTCATTTCAGAAAATGTTGTTTTATCATGTATTACAACTTCACCTTCAGTTTCAATCCAAAGTTTTGCACCACATTTTCTTGGCTTATCTGGACTGTATATCATTGAACTAGGCCCAAGAATATCAACCTTTGATCCATACCAAACTTTACCCTCAGCCTCTACTCGACAAACAGGCAATGTTCTGCCGTGTTTATCATTTGACTGTTTAAGATTCTTATTGATATGAATGATGGTTTTCATTTATATAGTTCCTTCAATTCCCACTCGCCATTGATTTTACAAGCGGTGCCTTTCATCTTACGACTGATATCACCAACCATCACATCTGTCTCAAACTCTCGACAGGTTCCATTGGTTGCTGTGGGTTTTGAACGCACAACGACATTACCACGTTGATAATGATTATACACACCATTAGGATTATTGTCAAGGGCACTTGCCAATTTCATTGTAGCGTGCATCTCATCTACCTTATCAAACATGGCCCCAACCTCATGACCAAGAACCAGACCAATAACACCCATAGCTGCACTGGTCATAGGATCACCACCACCCATATATGCACCAACAGCTGCTCCACTGACAGAACCAATTAAAGCTTTCGGCCCTACTGTTCTTTTAGGAGCCCAAACTCCTTTGCCAGGCAGATAATAATCTTTTGCGGTACATCCAGTTAGAGGGTTGCAACCGTTAGTGGGGTTTATGCCCGAAGGCATAAAACACCCACTTAACGAGAGAGCAAGGACTGAACTAAGTAGCAGGCGTTTCACGAGTCACCACACGGTTCTTCTTGATAACTTTTTCAAGATTTTGAAGAGATTGAGCTTCTTCCTCATCCTTTTTCTTATTAACCTCAGCATCAAGTTCCTTCCACGCTTCGGTAGAACGCAACCGTGAATACACCATACGATCTTTACGCAACCTATTCATAATGATCTTGTAGGCTTCCTTGTTGTCATATCTCAACAACACGAAGGCACGATACTGTGTGCCAGAGGGAAATACGTCAATCTTTGTGGGGTTATACCCAGCAACATCAACAGACGCAATCACATTCTTGGAAGTCTTTTCGATCTCATTAAGAACAGATGAATCGATATCCGTTGAACCAATCTTTGCAACAAAGGATTTTGTCATAGAATCCAACTTACCGTTGATTCTATCTGCAAGTGTAACCTTTGCATTAAGAGTGGCAACATCAACTGCCAACTGCAAATCGGGGGCAGTAGCAGTACCAGTAGTAAAAATTGCCTCTTTATCTGTAGGCAACTCTTTATACCATTTTGGAACCACAGAGATAGCAGCTGCTACCTTCTGTGTTTTGTACTTAATTTCTGGTGTACTAACCAGAGGAGGCGGTTCGTTTGTACCACAAGCTCCTAAAAAAGCAACGGCAGAAACCGTTGCGAGTAGTTTGGCCTTCATCATTTAATCTCCTTCAATTGATTGACCACAGAATCCCTTGCACCAGTGTCTAGAAAGGCCTTCTTGACCCACTCATCACCAGAACACGCAAAGAATAAATATCCAAGAACAATTCCGACAGCAACTTTAAGCATTTTTACCGTCCGACATATAGAACATATTGGAAAACTGTCCAATAGTTTTCCTATGTGCCTGTTCTTCCTTAGTAAGTGGCTTCTCTACCTTCTTCTTTATTGTCTGAAGGCCTTCACCCATCTTTTGAATGTCTTTACCGATACCAGTGACGGTATTGCCACAAGCACCTAACGCAAGACAACCAATAATCATAACAAACTTCTTCATTTCTCACAAGTCTCCATTTTTACTTTGCCAATAGAAGTATTCAACCATACCACTTTACAACGTGGTTTGATATTTGTCAAGTCACATTTTAGTTTCTTTTGACTAACCAATTTTTCTGGTAAATGTGCTCTAATGACCTTAACTTTTGCACGATCCTCTGCAAGAGAACATGCCTTCATCTCAGCCATATCTGGGCCAAATACATATGTCCCTGTCGATGGATACCACTTACCATTCAGTTTTGACTGAATAACCACATTACATTTTCGGGTATCATCGACATATGGAAACACATGTCTTTGTTCTAGTTTTGTACTCTCAAGTACACCTTGGAATTGAGTAGTAGTTTTTGTCTCATAATTACATGGAGCTTCTGCAAAAGCGGGAAAAACCGCAAAACACATAGCAAGAGCAAGTTTATTTCGCATCTCTCAGGGCCTTTGCAATTACTTCATTAATTGGAATTATATCTTTATCGCCCTTTGGTGATTTTTTCACGGCAATAAGACCCTCTTTTTCTAAATTATCTAATAAAGAAGTAACTGTATCTTCTATTAGATTCCTCTTTGTTAGATACTTACCAGCATAAAAACTCCCAGCAATGCAGGCAGTAGCCAATAATGTGTGTGTTAATTCGTCCATACTTTTACCTCATTTAACAGAGTGACACATATTCAAAAGATTTACCAACCAACTCTTTGAACTTATCAAGAGCCTCATCATAAGAAGAATCAAATACTTCACATTCTTTGTAGTAATTGTTCTTAACAACCTCAATCTCGTATTTGTAGTTTCCACTATTCCAGAGATACATTGGCGTTACACCATCCAAAGAACTATAACCTTTTGCAACCAAATTCATTATACAACCTCTTTTTTGACCATATTTATAGTATAGGGGCCTCAGATAAGATTGTCAAGCACTATTTCATGGAATTTAGCGGATTATTTAGAGCTTTTTTGATTTTTTTGTCTACTTTTTCGTTTAATTCCTTCATTTCACCCTTTATTCTTTTCTCTAAAGAATCCATATCGTTCCTCAATTGTTCTCTACGCTTATCAAACCTATCAGAACTATCTGTAACCAGTTTACGAACTTTAGTATCATTTACCTCTATACTCTCACGAACTAGACGAAATGCCTCCTTACCACGTTTCTCTATGTCATCAACTTGTTTCGACATATGGTGCAGCTCATCTTTCAAATCTCTTTTAATATCTTTTGTGTAGTCTCTAGCGTCATCAGCTGATGTTTTTATCATCGCCTCCATTTGTTTCAGTGCAGCCATTTCCTCATGCAACACCGCAAGTTTCTTCTCGAATCCAGATAGGTCTGGAGCACTATAACTTTCGATCTTCTCTCTCATATTCATATAATCTTTGTAAAATTCAAAACCACCCCATAGGCCACCACCTAGAGTACCAAGTAAGGGGAGAATTAACAGTAATTTACTGCCCCCTATTTTAATCCCTTTATACTCAACTTCTGCCATTTTAATTCCTTTCTGCCATGTATAGTAGGCCATAAATAATTCCACCAGCAACTAAGAATAAAATTACTACATTCAAAGATTCCTTAAAAACCTTTTTCCACATCTTTGCATTGGCTTCTGCTTTTTCTCTTGCAAGAATTTTTTCCTTATTTCTTCTTTTCTCTAGTTCCTCTATTCTTTGTTGCCTCATTATCAATATATCATTCCAAGTATTATTCCCAAATTTTTTATTAATAATAATTCTCATTTGGGCTATTTCTTTTTCTACTTGTTTCTTCTCAATCACCTCAGCTGCTATTTCTTGAATAGATGTTCCATCTCCTGTTTCTTCGACACTTGTAAACCGCAAACGTAGAAAATTCTGCCACTGTCCAGCTTTACCCTTTTTCTGTTTGACCTTTGCTTTCTTCTCTACTTGTTCTGCACCTGTTAATAAATCGTCTATACTACCAGCGATATCCTTTATGTCCTTTGCTGTATCTATAGAACTCTTAATCCCCTTCACCGCACTACTAACCAATGCTATGCCTGCTAATACTTCTGCTACCACTACTCTACTCCTATTTGTATTGACTATTCACCAATTCATCATGTAGTTGGTTGCTTCCTCCCATTAATAACCACGCAGCTGCATTGTTCTCTGGTAATTGTGCATCTGGTAGTTTAGTGTCTGTAAAAAATCCAGCTGTATCTGGAAGAACAGCTGGTGCGAAAAACTGTTTACTGTTTCCTAATACGGTCATAACAATTAAGGTTTTCATCTGATTTGTAGAATCGTATTTTCCTTTATCTCCCATTTTCTTAACTATTTTTCTTGCAGCCTTTTGTTTTGCACTTGTTTTTTTAGTAACCTTTGCCTTAGGTTTTACACTAGAAGATTCACTTTGTGATTCTTCTGTTTCCTCTGAAGATGCTGTTTCTGTATTTCTAGGTTCTTCTCCAGCTGTTTCCGTTGGTTCGGGTTCTGGTTCGGTTGAAGACTCTGTTCCACCTTGCGACTCGCCATCACTTTCGGAATTGTCTGCCACAGGTGATTCACTGGTGGTAGGTTCATTTTGCATCTCCGCTTCTATTTCTGTGTTTACTTCAGCAACCTCTATTTCTGGTTCTACTGTAGTTTCTGTAGGTGGAGCCATTTCAGCAGGCATTTCCATTGTCATTTCTGTCTGAACTTCCATCTCTAGTGTTGCCATTTGTTGGCCAGCTGGTGACTCTACCTCTACTTCTATATTTGTTATCTCTACACTCTCTGGTACGTTTGTATCTAATATATCTGTTGTATTTAATACGTCAATAATCTCTGTTTCGATTATAGTAACAAGATCAAAAGTTGTAGTTAGAAATGGTGAAGCAAATCTAGGCCCAAAAAACTTATTTGGAAATCCAGCATCAATGCCAAACATATCAAACTCACCTGTTAATGATGTAAATGTGTTTTCTGGAATAGTCTGACTAAACGCAAAATTTCTTGTTCCACTATAATCCAGTTCTACCTCATGTTCAAACTTATGTGCAAGAACTCCACTACCAAATAAAGATACTGTCAACTTAAAAATATCTCTGCAATCAGCAGCTTGCATTACATTACCACCAACACAACTTGCAAGGGTTGAATTACTAACATGTGAGCGAACATCCATACCATAGTCCATTTCAAACCCACGATTAATTTGATCTATAGACATAGATTCCTGTAGATCAAATGTAGTGGAAAATGTACCGCCTGGGCCCTGTTTACCAGCAGTACAAAATGTACCAGTAGCACACCCTGAGCCACTGTTTGTTTTTGTACCACCTGACCTTGTAAAATCAGACATAGTTGGTAATTGGTTCGGAGTAGTCTCTTGTCCTGTTACCACTTCTTGTGAAGTCTGTCCTTTAGAAGAAGAGGGGAATACCAAAGACAGCGCCAACAACGCCAAGCACCAGACCAGCACCGTTGATCCATGCAAAGTTCTTTGGCGTATTCTCTGAATATTCTTCTTCATAATCGTCTAATCCGTATGTTCCATATTCATCGAATCCTCCTCGTTCTCCTCGTTCTTCAACCGATTGGATTCTTTTTTTTTGAAAACAAGTGATTTTGCAGGCACACAATCTGGGCATGCTTCCCACCCAGCTTTAGCATCATCTCCGATTTGACCGTAGAACGGACAAGGAGTTCCTGCCATCCACATCGCATCAAATACCCTTGCGTCCTGACACATGGTAGCAACTGCAGCCACCTTCATACCCATAAGGTACAATTGTCTTCCTAATTTAATTCTTTCACAGTTTTCATCAGTAATAGTGATACCAGACGCAAATCCCAAAATTTGCGTTTGGACAGCAGCTGACGCTGCACTTTTACATACGTCACTGTTGTTAATCACCACAGAAGGTGCTGATGCCGTTGGGGGCGCTTTATCTGTCACCACTGTACTAGATACTGTATTCGTGTCCGCTGAAAATGATATAGAGGGATAAAATGCCACCAAGAACATAACAAGCGCTATAACTTGCTTCATCTTAGTCTCCCTTAGTTAGTTCTATTTAGGTCTTTTGCTGGTTCACAATACGGCTCGTCCTCTTCAGTAAATTTCCAGTTATCACAAGGCATTTTTTCCATTTTGTCCAATAATTTATCAGTGCAAATTTTCTCGCTTTTGAAGAATCTGTGAAGAACACAATCTTTCCCTATCGCAGCTGACACCGCATTATCGGTTGAGGTTTTTCCTGTTGTGATTCCAGATACTATATCAGCTGCTGATATAGCGGTAAGAAGTGTACTAGTGCATCCTGATAAAAGCACCAAGCATAAAAGCAAATATGTGATACGCATTAATCATCCTTGTGTAACTCTACAAAATACTCAGCATCGACAATAACTAGAGGTTTATGGTTGTTACGTTTGATAAAACATACTGGTTCATAGTTGCCAGAATTGTCTATTGCTTGGGCATATGCTTGCCACACATTCACCTTTTCTTGATTTTTACATTCAATTGAGTAGGGAAACTTCTCTCTTGCGGCCCGAGCCATAATAAGGTCTTCTCCACCAGCGCCCATAGATCGACTTTCTATATCTTCTGGATGAATGTCCAACTGTTCTATAAGTTGATCTCTTACCCACTGTTGAAATCGTCTACCCTTTGCTTTTGCACTACTAGTTTTCATTCTGACAGTGCCTTTACCATAGCATGTTCTGGCCGTCTTAGTTTAATTAAGTCAAAATTGTGTTTCACTATACTCTCACAAGATTTAATAATATCTTTAAAATCTTTACAACTATTTAGGTGAGATACCAAATTAACAATAGCTGACATTCTTTCCTCTGGGTCTTCAATTTCATCATAACTTTCGTCCCAAGGAAATGTTTGATATCCTAAATCCCTTAATCGTCTTAGTGTATATGGCATACCAACCATAATAAATGGCATTTTCATCGCAATAGGTTTCCATGTCTTTTCACTAATGTTACTCAGCATCTGTGGACTGTGATATATGCTCTCTAAAACTATATTAATATAACTTTCTTCTTGGTGTTGAAGGTCTAGCCCTGTTATCGCTTTAAAACCTAAGCTGCCATCATGCACAGTTCTAGTATCATAATAAATGGGCGTGTTTCTTGCAAACTCATCATCACCTTCTACTTTGCCCAAACTAACATTAAACTGATCTAATATTCCTCTATCCCACATCTGGCGCACAAAGTTAGCTCTAAAATCTTTAGGATGTCTTGCTAAACAAAGAAATTTTTTTGCGGTATCTTTCTTAGGCCTAAAATCATCTTTAATCTGACTTCTAATATAACTTTCAAAAAAATTCCAATGGATTATTTTGAAAGGAAATTCTTCGTAAGTATAAGTATGCCCCATCGTCAATACTATCACGTTTTTGGGGTCTATCATCGCTTCTTGTAATTTCTCAACAAGATATTTTCCAATCTCAGCCCAATCTGTGTTTTCTCTCAAATCATCAAGAACAAATTTACATTGTCCATTATTAATGCTCTCAACCAATTCTGTGGAGAGTTCCCTAAACCTGTTACACCTTCTCCACTCTTTAGGTGTATAAGGAAAACTTTGATATCTCAGAGGATATATAAAAGGTTTATCAGATTTTAGGGCTTCATCTACTGCTATTATATTTGAATCGTCTGCCCAATAATGCAATTCTATAACAGGGGTATAGAGATCATTAAAATAATCTAAACCGCCTAGTTGGGCTCTCATATCTTTTAAGGGTTTGCTCCAACCTTTGCCATCCTTCACTTTATCATATGCAAAATTCATCTTAATAAACTAATCCAATTTTCTTCGGGTCTTCTTATTTTCAACATTGCAAAGTTGTATTCTACTATTTCTCTACAAGAATCTATCATATCCCGAAAGTCCTCTCTACCATTTAGTTCTAATACCAAATTGACTACAGCATCCATTCTTTTCTCTGAGTCTACAATCGTATCATAACTTTCATCCCATATGGTGTGAAATGTTCTATACCCTATATCTCTCAACCGCCTTAACGCAAATGGCTGATGTAGAAGTATGAATGGCATCTGTAATGCGATAGGTCGCCAAGTTTTTTCACTTACATCTCTAATATGACAATCTAAAAATGTTTCTGTAACTATGTACAACAGGCTATCTTTTTTATGTTCTGGGAAATCCCAATAATTTCCCCCTGTGTAATCCACATTATCATAGGGTTTATCAGGCAAACTATAGTTAAATTGATCTAGTATACCTTCCATTCGTTTCATAAAATCTAATTTATGTGGGTGTGGCCAACGATTTAAACAAAGAAATTTCTTCGCATCATCATTATAATCTATCCATTCTTTTGCCCTCACCCTCGCAAACGACTCCATCAAATTCCAATGAACTAATTTAAAAGGAAACTCTTCATATGCATAGTTGTAATTTTGTGTTATCACTGTTACTCGTTCTGGGTCTATTCCACATTCTCCTAGATACAAGACAAAATTTTTAATCTCATGAGAAAACCAACTTGAGCCTTCCATCGCATCATTGATGAAAATCTCACATTTTTTATCTTCTATTAGTGAGAAGTCGTATTTTACATATTCAGCTGAAAGACAGGGACAATTGAGGAACAAATAATTTCCCTTAATATCATAGTCTTTCAACCACCACTCTAGAGCACCCTCTTCATAGAAAGGATCATCACCAAAAATATTACTAGGCCCTATGGATATCTTCTTCATCACATTCGCCAATTTGAGTTTCTATAATGATTAAAGGCTCATCACCTGTATTAACTAGGTGGTGCCAAGCGTTCTTTTGTATTAATTCGTACTTACCTAAAGGAACTCCGTTTAAAGTGCCACTACCTGACATAACAATCCAATGCTCTTCTCTTTTGCTGTGTCTTTGATTTGATAACTCACACTTTGGCATCACCGTTAGTTTTTTTACCTTATAATCCTTTGCAGTAAACAACGTATCAAACCATCCCCATTTACGCAAAATACTTGAGGATGAGTTTTTCTTGTCACCGCCAACCCCAAAAACATGTATCACGCCAACTTCTGGCGTATTAGTTTCGTTCCGATCACCACCATTTGCAAATATGTTTGGGCGCACTTGATTAATGGCATCATTTGCTGTTCCATCATCATCGTCAAACCCCACAACAGAATCTACACAACGCAAGGCCTCAAGAATATATTTTCTTTCTTCCCACGGCATAAATGCCTTACCTTTTTTTCTTATCAACCAATCATCAGAGTTTAGTCCGACAATCAGAGTGTCACCCAATTTAGCAGCCTCATTTAGATAGTCGATATGACCAGAATGTATAGGGTCAAATCCGCCTGTACACAAAACTATTTTAGTCATGTCTTAACAAGTCCAATGAAGCACAGTGAAATCCACCAGCTAATAATCGGTCATGTCTAAGTTCTAAAGGTATGGTATCTATATTATGTTCATTTAGTTTCTTGATTATTTGTTTTTGTTTTTTGTCTACAATAGCTAAGCTTGGATTAACACTCAAAAGATTCATTCCAATCCATGCACTAGCTCCCCAAGGTAGATTAGTTTTACGTTCTGGACTGGCACACTTATCAATCCATATTTTATCCCATGACTTAAACAGGTCTGGCTCATTGTCTTCATTTACTCGACTAGCATTATACATAACCAAGCCCTCTCGCAAAGGTATAATCGTACTGTCTAGATGAGCAAAGGAATATATGTTATCATAGGTATGTACTTTATACTTGTTACCTAAAACAGACTGCAACCATCTTGCCCCCATTTCATTTCCAGTATTACTAACCTGATAAATGATATCATCATTTACACGAATACAATTTGCAGCCTCAAATAATATTTCATGGTTGTTAAGTGACGCTACTCCTTTAGTGTCTTCTTTATAATTTTCATCAAACAATATGGGCATAGGAGCTTTAATCCATTTATACCCATCTTGCCACAGTTCGGTGAATATTTTTCTGTAACCCCAAGTTTCAAATTGTCTGTTGTACATAGGTGAGGGAACTTCTATGATGGTATTTCCCACAACCATAGCGCAATCTCTTGGCGAATGATACGACCAATTATCTGGGTGGTCATGTGTCAAATCTGGTCTGTGAACTATTACACCAAGTGAAGTAAGTGTATTAGCAAAAATTGTCAAGTCTTCCTCTTGTTCCTCTATAACCCAATCTGGATATGGCCCGACAGCGATATCTTCTTCAACATATTCTGGAAATTGACATTTCATAAAACTTCTATTCAGTTTCGGTACACTGTAAGTTTTAGCCGTGCCAATAATTACTTCTTTAAGTGGAGCCCAATCATTATTACTACTCATTCTTTCGTCCGTCCCATATTCTAGAAAAACACAACCTATTTGTGTCATTACCTCTATTGTATTGAGGATATTGGTTTAATTTATCGATGCCAAAATAAACGCAAGGTGATGGTTCTACATTATAAAGTCTACAATAATGATCTTGAGCATCTTTATAAGTGTCGCAAATATGTTCTGCTGTGAATTGCCTCATCATTCCTGCCCCAACGTATGCACTCAAAAGGTTTATATAATTATATCCCTTCTCATTGATAACATACAATTGATCTTCAAATTTCTCTCTTTGTAATCTAATACCTATTCTAAGATTTTCTACAGGGAAAACTTTAGACAGTGAGCTTACCACATATTCAATACAAGGGTGTTGTAAATCTATAGTTAGCCCCTTTGCAATATTAATATATGCAAGATCAAGCATAACAGGTACGTTTTTTTCATCACAGGCTGTCAGAAGTCCCTCTAACCCATCTGGAATATCCCCTGTATCAGAGAATGGCACACTAATTAGTACCACATCATCCTCTTTAATATCGTCCTCATCCAACCACGCAAAATTATTATACCACAACCCATGCATCATCTGGTGATAAAAATATTCTCCCTTTGCCAGTCTTAATCTTTTATTTCTAAATCTTATATAAAACTGTGCAAAAGATTCGGTTGTTCCCTGAGTAAAACAAGCCTCGGTATATTTTTCTAAACCATGAAGTTTGTGTGTAGATGGCATCCATGACCTATAGACATTTAGAAAATCCTCACGAATCTCATCTGGATTATGTTTATATGTGGGGGTAAATTCCCGAATAAGCCAATTCATATGGTTAACAGTGAACTCATCATGAACACTGTATGCACCACCAAAAGCTTTGTCTTTATTGTCGGGAAGGTTTGTGTAACGAACTGTCATTATAAAATCCTGACACCTGTAAGGTGTACTTATCCTCAAGGCCTGCATTGGCAGATAAGTGTATCACTTGATCATTTAAGATATATCCCTCATTGGCTTTCCAATTAGTACAGACTTCTTCATCAAATTCCAAATAATGTCCAGACTTCCAATCCTCTAGGAATATGTTTGCCCTGACTTTCTCTTCTTCTCTATCTGGAAATTCAGTAGCAATCTTATAGAACATATCTCTGTGTTTTGGTATAATATTGCCTGGCTCTTGTTTAATTACAGACACAGAAACTACTTCCATGTTTGTCTGTTTTCCAAGTTCCTCGTAATCTACTTCGTTTCTGTCAAAAAACTTTTGATGAATTGCGGTATTGTCCAGTACCAAAGAATCTGGCATTTTGTTATCTGGATGTAAATCTTTCTGTTCTGTCTTCTGGTGTTGAATACAAGAGCTTCTATAGTCTTCCCACTTTACGTTAAAGAAAACTTCTGTATCTACATCTATTTTTATAGGTTCTAAAATTCTAGACATTTCTTTATATAATCCAATCCCTCTCTAGAGTCAAGCAGAAAATTTTCATCACAAAACAGCACATGTATACCCTTATTAACGCACTGTTCAAATAGTTCCATTCTTCTATTTATTGTGCTACTTAAGCCATGCATACTCAATAGAGCAATTCCCTCTACTTCTGTTTCATTTATGAAAAACTCTAGGTGAGGATTCCAATCAGTGTACATATATTCATTATGCCACCCTACTGGTTTGATGCCTAGTTTGTCTGCATAAAGTTCTATAAACTGTCTTGGTATGTAAAAAGGCATTGTTCCCATGTAATCGCCTGCGGCTGGATCATTAAATACAATCCAACGCCTATCTGGGTCTACCGTAGGAACGTCTAAAGTTGTGCCAGGGAATCTAGAATAACTGCCGGGTTTTCGATATCCGTGTTCATATCCCTTCGGCATAGCCCTAACATCTAAGCCTATTCTTGATTTGCCTGTAGTGTTGTTTATATTACCATGCCAGTATCCCTGACCAAACAACCATGCTTGTCCTTGTTTTATCTCTACTGGCCAAGATACTTCTTCACACCGTCTTTGTATCTCTGATAACGAGAGATTTTCCTCTACCATTTCTTTCGTTATTCTCTTGGAATCTTCCCATGTACAGACTTGCATAGAATTAGAGCCCCAAGCTGGTGATACTGGAGTCCATATCGTATTGATCTCTGGATTATAAGCTGTTAGATGTCCTGTATGGAAAGTCAACAACCCACCCTGTCTTTGTTGATCTGGTAATACAAAATTGAGAGTCGGTGTGGCTTGTATCAAATACTCTGGCATTTGATCGCCTATGATATAGTCAAAATACTCATCTAGTTTTTCAGCGAACTCTTTGGTTCTAACATATCGTTCTACTTTTTTTCTTAAAGGAACTATTTCTGTCCTATCAAAAAAGTTATGGAGCTCACTTAGATCATCACATTTAGGGTTAACCTCTTGAACCACAGCCAAGATCATATCATACCAAGGAAATCTGTCTAAGGGGTAGTCTGTTACTTGGTTGTCCCAAAATGCATCAAAATGATCGTCTTCATAGTAACGTAAAACGTCAGTCTTCATCATCTTCCCACTCTATTACATCTTCTAAGTCTTCATCTACTATTGGTTCACCACAAAAAGGACAGTATGTTAATTTATAATAATGTTCATCCATTGAATGTCGTATTCGATATTCCGCTTCACATGAACCACAGACTATTAATTTCATTACTGAATTTCACAGAAGCCAGCCGCACAAGCTAATTCCTGTGCTCCAATAGTCATATCAGTTAATTCATATTCCGACAACTTGTTCCATTCTACTATCTTAGGCATTTTTCCAAGAAGCATTTCATATTCTTCTCTTGAACAGTCTTGATATGGCGCTTGTTTATATGTATGGTCTGTGAATGGAAGGAAACTTACTCCACTCATATAATCAAAATGTTTATATACCCATGCACCAACTTCTAACCACTCATTCTCTTTTACTGAAATAGTAACTGAAGGTTTATGTTCACACCAATGATTCTGATATGTCAACCAAAGTTCTAACTGTTCAATTGCCGATAAATCTGTACGAAAGACAGCTTTCTGATCTACTTTCATAGGAAAAGAGAATACTGAGGTGTGACTAGGATTTGTTTGATCATCTTCTACAGGGAAACCAACGTCTGTCATCATCTTAGTAAGGGGGTCTTTCTTATCACCTCGCACTGTTCGAACATAGTATGGATTATGACGAGCGTGAATACCGCTGGCTGCATCAACTAACTGGCTGACCGTTCCAGACGGTTTAACACACGTTACGGCTACACTTTGGTTGATTCCTATGGCCTTTGCAAATTCCTCGTTTGTCTTGACGGCTTCCTTACGCAATTCGTCTAGTAATTCTGGTAGACCAGATTTTTTGCCATTTGTGTATTGGCAGTCCATAATACCAGTAAGAGAGACTCCTAAAAGTCTCTCTTCTTCGCAATTCTTTCTCCAGGCAGAGGATACATACTTGAAGTTCACAAGTGTAGATTGGAATGTCCCTAGAATCGTTGCAAGACGCACCTTCTCTAAAAGAGACTCCCGATTATCAGATGCACGAACTACGACTTCTGACAAATTACAAAACTCACGATTGCGTAGGATAATCTCTGAACATGGATTTGTGCCGAACTCAAATCCCTCTATTGTTCTGCGGCCATTCTTCTCTGCTTGTTGGTTTGCACTTGCCCGATTGAATATACCACGTTCACCAGATTTAGATTCGTATAATGCCTTCCACTCATCCATAAAAATACCTATATCTGGTTTCTCTGTATAACAAGCAGAATTATTAGCTAACGCACGTTGACCATCATTGTTCCACCATTGGCCAGATTTAGCATGACGCATACGATCATCTGAAAGGTTGGATAGACTGATAAGAGCAGACCTACGAACCCCGCCTACGACCACCACTTCAGCTATCTTACATACTAGGTCATGTGCTTCTAGAGAAGATAGTTTACGTCCAGCTGCGTTCTTAAATATATTAACTGAAAAATTAAAAAGGTTTTCTAGTGGTTCTGGGCCAGACGCACGGCCGCCAAAAGTTTTAAGTGGAGCTCCAGCAGGACGTACTTTGGACAAATCCCATCGTGGAATCTGTCCTATGTATAACATTCCAACTAGTTCTTTAAGTCCTTTTGCCCACCCCAATTTAGAATCTGCAACCGAAATGGTAGTGTCTGTATGATGAAACTCATCTGCTACAGGTGGTAGTTCATTTACATATTGACGTTCTACACTAAAGCCCACACCTGTTCCGTTCATAAGAACATATAAAATCTCATCAAAAGCACCCACACGATCTACTGCAATATAAGAACAATTATAACCAGCAATATTCTCACGTTTCAATGCTTCCCCAGCAGTCATGAGACAACGCATAGATGGCATTACCTGAGTAGTTAGAACTGCCTCTTCTAATTCTTTTCTTAATTTATCTGAGAGTTTGTACTGGTGCAACTCCTCCAAATGTTCTTTGAAAAAGTTGAAATACCTTCCTACTGTTTCACCCCATGTTTCTCGCCTCTTTTTATCGTGCAACCAACGTGAATATCTTGAAAGATGTATAAATTCTTGATAAGATGTCGGAAGGTAGTTATTAGGCATTTATTTTTCTCCATTTTGCGAACCTTAACTGGGCTTCTGCTCCCTCAAAGGTATTGTTTTTTATTATGTCTCCAACTGGTATATCAGCCAAGAACATATCGTTTATATCTTTTTCTTTTACGTTGTCAGGCCAAATAACAATCTTTCTGTCCTGACTTATTATTTTTTCTATCTGTTTACAAATCTCTTTGTTTCTTGGTTCGTTATCAAAGATAACTGTAAAATCTCCATACCCCAACCTATCAAAGTCAGACCCACCCACAGCAAGACAATTCTCAATGAATAAACTATCCAGAGGGCCTTCTACAACATAGAAATGTTTGGAAGTATCTACTCTATCCAACCCAAAAATTTTATCACAGTCTTCTAATTTTATGGTGATATATTTTGGTTTCTCATTTCCAAATGCTCTTCCTTGATATGCAAACACTTCTCCTTCTTTATTACGAAACGGTATTATCAACCTTGGGTGATCTCCATCCAAGGAAGGGAATTTATTTGGTATTAATGTATTTGTAAACTTATAGAATGATTCGCAAAGAAATAAGTCTTTATAGGAGCTGTTCGGTAACTTTCGTCTGTCAACAATTTTTCTAGCGGGATGGTCTTCAGAGAGTTCTTCAAGTGAATTGAGAGGACTGAGAACATCTTTGGGTCGAAAAACTGGTTCATTGAAAGTAAACTCCGGCTCTGGATTATTAGACTTGACACCTTTGCGATATCGTTCTAGTATATAGTCATCGTAAGTTTTTGAGTCTACATACTGGACAAGTTTACCAAGAGTTGTCCCTACCCCACAATTATGACATTTATAAAATAGGTCATTTTTCTTTTGGTATACAAACCCACGAGCCTTAGTCTGTGATTTTTTGGAATCGCCACAATACGGACACCGAAAGTTCCAAAGGTTATTTCCCTTTGGTTTAAATTGTTTCAGTTGTGGTGAGATGATATTTAGATATTTCTGGTCTATAAAAGTCATAGAGTAGATAGTAAACGATTACACAGATATTGTCAAGTACCTTATCCCCAATCGACAAATTTGTGGAGTAAAAACCCGATAACGATAGAGCCACCGTATACAATGTGTCTCCATTTTTCCAGAACACCTATTCTTTGATTGATTTCGTTGTGTATTTTTTGTATTTCTTTATTTTGTTGAGCATGCTGTTCTGCGGCAGCAGTCATAATTTCTTTTGTATTTGTAGTGATACGAGAGTGTAATTCATCTACTTTTAACATAAGTTCGCCTCTACGAACTTCTATTTGTTGTTCTGCTTCAATTATTGCCTCTTCTTGTCTCGCAATCTTTTCTTCATGCACCGCAAGCATACGGTTGATTGAGTTGGAAACATCAGTCAATTTCTCAATTGCAACGTCCAAACGATCATGTATTTTTGCTTGGTCTTCTAGTTCTTTTTTAAGAAGTTTGACCTCTGTTTCCAACTCAGCCATTTTAGCCCTTCTTCAACATTGACCAGATGCCCCAAGCAAGAGCACCCCAAAGAACGACTTTGGTTAGAGGAACGGCAAAGAATAAAACCGCAACAGCAGCTGCAGCGACAATCAACCCTTGATGACTTGATCCTTCATTTACTCGTTCTGAAATCCAACTAGCAATCATTCTATTCTCCTTCCAGTTGTTTGATTCTGGCTTCTAGATCGTCAATTTTCTTAGAAACATTAGGATATTTTTTCCTCCAATTATTTTCATCTTGAAGAACCTTCAAACCCAATTTCTTTGAAGCCCATGATGCCACATCATCAACCTTTTGGTAGACCCATCTTCCTAGTTTGGTATCTGCAAACCAAGAATCAGCGGCGCTACCTAAAATACTGCCTGCTATGCTGGAGATTAACCAAAACCACATTAGTTCTTTTTCCTATTTTCGTGTTGTGGCCCAACTCTTTTCTTCGCATCATCTAAATATTGATTAAATTCCCAATCCCAAACCCAAGGTATTAAACCATGCACAAACATAACAATACCCATCCACCATGCTTCTTTGGATTCGTTCCACGCAAATTTTAAATGCTGAAGATACGTTAACCCCACATCTTTGGGGTGCTTACGATTTATCATTATTAACCCCAATCGGGTATAGTGCATTGTTCGCACCTACAGCTCTTACAAACTTCTATCTCTTTATAAGCACTGTCGTATTGATTGGAGTTGTCTACACTCTTTCTTAGTGGAATTCCACAATGAGAGTCGTGACCACAGTTTCTACATTTACTCATTGGGTTCACCACTTGCAGGCCAACGTCCGAATAAACGGACAGACCAGTATGCACTGTAAATTTTAAATTTTGATACCTTGGGGTCAGCTGCTTTCATACCCAATAGGAAAATCTTATCTGCGGTTTTACGGCACCTTCTCCACTTAGGTTTACTTTTGTGAGGCAAATTATAATATTCTCTTAACACCGCATACATGTGATCATGTATGACCGCTGCCCGAGCAACGTCCCAAGGTGCAATTACGTTCCACGCAATACGAGGCACAGAAGCCAAATCTGTGACCATACCTTTTTTACAAGTTATTTTATTTGTCCTCGCACCACCCGAATTAGCAATATTTACTCCGACTTCCTGTAGGTCATCCATTTCTTCATCATGAATACCATGTCCCTCTGCATCTACAGTAAAGGACAGAGCTTTTTCCAACACCCATGTCTTAGGTGGGGTAAATTCAGCACTTATTTTGCCGTTAAATTTACAACTCATTTTTCTTTCTCCGTTTTAGGTTTAGGTTTTACCGCTTCCTCATAGTAGATAATTATTTGTTTCTGTTGCTCGATAAACCTTTTTAGTTCTGCCATATTCAAAGCAATAGTTTCGTAATCCCTAACACTCAACGCATAAAATAAAAAGTCTCCATTTTCTTTAGTAAATCTTTTCTTAAATTCCTCAAACGTATCTTCTGTAACCACATAAAAATGTATATCATTCATTTTTATAGGTCTTGGACGATTCTGTGTCGGTATTTTTCTTTCTACCTCTACAGTTTTAACCTCAATCTGTTTCAGTTGAGGCCAAGAACTACATCCACTACTTACTAGGAGTAGCGGGAGTAGGAGGCTTAACGCCAGATATTTCTTCCAGTGACCTAAATAATTTATTGGTTCCATTGTTTATTCTCTTCTCAACTAGGCCTGGCTTCTTTAGACTCAGTTTTGCCAGATCATGTTTTCTTAGCTTTTCTATGAGTACGTTTTTATATTGATTAGCAGCATCTAATTTTGTCTGTAGTTCTTTATTTAGTTTATCGTACTTTTCTCTATCTTCAATTAAAGTATTAATTGTGGTTTCTTGTTGTTGTGTGGCTTGTTCTAACTTTGCCGAATTTTCCGTAAGCGTCTGTATTCGAGCTTGAGTGTCTTTGTAGTAATAGTAACCACCATATACTACTCCACCTACTAAACCAAGAACTATGATCAGAAAATAGACCTTAATCATTTTTTCTTCTTCTTTTTACCGCCTCTAGGCTCATTTAGGTCTGCCATTGGTGTAACTGCAACAACTGCTGGCCCATAGGACATTTCTTGAGTTTTCTTTTTTATATTCTCAATAAATTTACTGTCCTTTTTTGCGTTTTCTCTTTTTTGTCTTGCAGTCTCCAGTTTCGCACGATGTTCTCTATATGCTTTCGTGCGGGCATCAAACTTAGCACCTTCACGAGTCATCAATTCTTTCTTTTTCTTTTTTTGATGAACTGCATCAGCTGGCATAGAAACTCCACCGCCCGCTACAGAATTAACTGGAGCATCTTCTTTTAATCCAGTATGAGGGTCAACTATTGTCCATTTTAGTTTCATTAACATCCTCCAAACTTATATATATTTTTTCTTGAGACTTGATGTGTAATACAGGAAATATGTCCAAACCTAATACAGTATCTACAGGAGATTCATCTTCAATGGCAAGAACCTTGTCTCCTTTTTTAGCACCATCATCTCCCTCGGCTTCTTTATTCAAAATATCCTTATTAAGAATATATTCTCCTTTAGGAAGAACTTCACCAAATCCTATAACTTCCTCTGAAATAGTATCATCTAATTCTATACCCTCTTCTTTAAGATACTTCATAAATTCTTTTTCAAATACATCTGGATCGTCTACTGATTCCTTAAAAGTATCTTTAAGAAGAAACAATGCAGCCGCATAAGTACCCAACTTAGTTCTAAGCCCCGGCACCTTGGCAAACAGTTTCTTTATATTAAATACAAGTTTATGGAGAATTGTATAAGCATTTTTTTCCTCTATAGTAGAAAGAGGTTTGGGTTTTTTATTCCACACCCCAATTTTTGGCTTGGGGGGAATAATCCTATTACCACTTTTATCAATTATACCAAGTTTATATGCGTCTGTCTTCTCGAAAGGTGTGACAAGAAGTTTTATAAACCTGTATGTAACAAATAAGTCTATCGCTCTTCCCATTACAGTTTCCTTAAAGTTTTATATACCTCAGCCCTTATTATAATATCTGGTAATTCGTCCTTATGAATCATATTAAGGTATATCAAAAAGGCTTTCATTGTGGGCCAATATTCCCTTTGTATCTTATGTAGTAACAAAGTAACACATGCCTCTGGCCCAAAAAGATTATTTAATACAATAATATGATTTAACAACAGTCTTTCTTTCAATACACCAGTTTCATAATATTTTCTTAAAAGACGTTTTATATACTTGAATCTCTTCATATCATCATGAAATTCTTTCTCGCCTTCGCACTGTGGATTGTCATAATGTCTGATAGCGAACATCATCACATTATCAGAAGTTATCTTCTCGTACATTATTTAATTTCAGCACGAACATCCATTGTATTGTTTTGTGTCTTTGTATACACAAACTCTAGGGTCAAACCACCCTCAACATCAGATAATCCATCATCATTTACAAACTCATCATGGGGGGTTTCTGGTAATTTACCGAAACGGCCACCATAGAGTGTCAAAGGCATCATTACTGATCCAGCATCTTCCATGAAAGGAGCAGTCTCATCAAAAGTCAATCCCATTTTAGACAGAGAACTACGAACCTGTCTTACAAAAGGTTCTTCTGTTTCAAAAGGGCCCGATTCAGAAAGTTTACCCATTAACGCATTAATTTTCCTGATAACATTTGGATCAGCAAAACCAGCAGCCTGACCTTCAGCAGCTGATGGATTGTGTACACCAGTATAAGATGCATGTTCTGAAACAAAATCCTTGAATTTTTTACTCATCTTCTTTTTCCTCATTTCTTTCAGACTGTTCATCAGCCTCATAAGGTACGGTATCTAAAAGTCTCTCTTCTAATACTTGAGCCTTCTTTTTCTTCACTTTATTGGGCTCTTTTATTTCTGCAAGAACCTGTGCCATATTTATCTCCTAAAAAAATGGGGAGAGGAGCAAAACCCCCTCTCCCCACATAACGGTATAGAACGATATTCGTCCAACTATTAGTTGGCGATATCGATCAAGCCGAGGTCGGTAGCAACTGTGATCTGACTTAACAGAGCCCAGTGTGAACCTGTCCACATTAGCATAGCTGTGTCACCGTCATCAACGAAGTCAAGGTCAGCAAAACCAACAGCATCCGTAACAGCAAGAATGGAGTTTCCACCATCTGTGTCATGAATGATTATCTTCAACTGTCCAACAACTGTGCCGTCAGCAAGAGTTGTAGCAGTGTTTGTACCACTGGACTGAAGAAGTGTCAGAGCGTGCGTAATAGAAATCGCAGTCTGAGAACCGTCAGAAATGTCTTCAACGGAGTTCGAAAACCCGATAAAAGAAGGAAGGTTGTTGATGAAGTTAGTTACACTAACTTTTTTGTTAATCGGTGTTCCAGTAGGATCATCGATAACGTGGAGAAGGTCAGCGCCCGCAATACCTGTAGATAGGTCGGTAAGGGCGGTAATCTTTTTATCTGCCATTTTAGGCCTCCTATATAAACCCTATAACTTAATTGTCTAGGGAATGCTATTGAGGGTATGAACGCATCATCCCTCATCACTTTGTACATCATGTATTTCTTTAAGAAACTGATCGCATTGTTGAATTGCCCCTGTAAGAGCGTTCACCAATGCGAGAGCTTCTAATTTCTGTTTCTCAAGAATTTGAACATTATTCTGTTGTTGATCCAAATCCTTGAGTAAAACTTCTTTACGTTTCATAATATCTTCTTCACTAATACTCATAATAACTCCATTTTAAATTACCTGTATAGATATTTATACAAGTTTTATTACGAAGCAGCGACTGTTACGCCGTTTAGTACCGAAGCGGAACCAGTAGAAGAACCAGCCTGTGTATATACAGCAATGTCACTGGTGTAATCTTCTGCAAGGAAACCGTCATTAGCATTTGCAGCCGTATCCTGTACAAGTCTGTCTTCACCCTGATCATCACTTGCACCGTCTTCTAACAAGCCGATGTAAACCTCAGCATCACCACCTGTCATTGTCAAGTCAGTGATATCTGCGGTTGCAGTCGAACCAGCAACTGTGAAGTCAACGCCTTCCATGTGAATTTCATCACCAGCGTTAGCAGAACTTCCATTTGTACCATTAAGAACTATCTTATCGCCAGGCACATCTCTAGTTCCAGATTCTTGCATCAATCCAAGGATTGAACCGCCATCTTCTTCGGTGATGTCAGCAGTACCATTGAAGAGAATTGCAGTAGCTCCTTCTGAAGCTGTATCTCCTACGCCTGCACCATTAAATGCAAGGTATCCTGCCGCTGCGTTAGTCTGAACTGTTCCTCTAAATGTGATCTGGTTAGTTCCCGATCCAGAGTAGTACATACAAGCAACTGTACTGTCTTCAACCATGTCTGAGATACCCAAACGAGACAATAGAATGTATGCCTTGTTGGTTACAGTCTGATTAGCAGACCATGCAGCTGATGTAACATCAACCGCTTCGTCAAACGTGATAGTAATATCGAATGTACCAGTATCAGCAACTTCTGCCTCTGTAAATCCAATAGAAATTGGTGTAGCAGAACCAAAAACGTCTGCAAGATTACGAATACAAACCAGAACTTCTGGTTGTGCATCTTTGTTGTCATTACCTGAGTTTGCGTGGCCAGGCGAAAGGGCCCAACCCCCACTTGTGGCAATGGCATCTTGTCTCGCACCAGACGATCCCTGAGCGTTTGAATCTACTGGTAGAAACTTGGGACGGCTTTCAGCCGTTGTACTTTTTCCCCATAAAGCCATGTTTTTTCTCCTTTATAAAGGTGTGTTGCCTTTATTTATCTTATTTGAACCCTTGACGTTTCAATTCTGCAATAGATTTTCCGGCATCTGTGTGATGTATTCCAATACCACCCCTTTTCTCCCACTCCATAATATTTTTATCATAATCATCGATTAAAATATTTGGTATTCTGGTGACACCCAAACCTGTCATTGCATATCTTTGTTTTTGAGCTCTTTTGACTAGATTAATTTTACCTTTCTTTACATTAGTATTCTTAGCTAACCACTTCAATTTACCATTTTTAGAGGCGGGGTCACGGCCAGAATATGCTGATAAAATATAAGGATCATAACGAGATATAAATTGCCAAAGTCTTTTACCCCCTGGCATCCATTCAAGATTTGCCCAAAAATCTTTTGTCTGGTTAATCTTTCCCCATCTTGTGTCTTTTGGAGCTTGTACGAAAGACCCTCCAATTGCTTCGTCAGCCCCTTTCAAAAAGTTACACAAAACCTGATCCATATCACAATAGATATCAGGTAGCTCCTCTGAGGAGGCTTCTAACAGTTCTAAAAGGTCTTTCATTGATCATTTCTTGTCTTTAATCTTAGGGTCTAATTCAATAGCGGCAATATCTTCACCTGTATCGGTTTTATCCCCTGCCTTTTTCACAGATTCTTTCTTGCCTTTTTTTGATTTATCGTAAGGATTGTAACCCTCTTTTTCAAAACCCCAAACCTTAGCAAGAGCTTCTTTCATTGAATTTACCTTAAACTCTTTGGCAACTTCCAATTCAGTCTTACCCTCTTTTTTGGCCTTCTTACGAAGTTTTGCAAGATCAGAACCTTCGATCTCTCCATCGCCATCAACGTCAATTTTTTTCTGTTTTGCCGTTAACTTCTCGTCAAGTTCCTCAACTTCTTCGGTGACGTTAGGAGCCGGCTCATCTGCACGTTTCATCTTCTTTGCAGTTTTCTCTGGAGCCTTATCCAGTTCTTCTCGGTCTTTAGGATTTACATGAGTATCAGCAGCTTCTTTCCACATATCTACAACTGTTTCCCTAAGACTTTTTAATTGTACTCGACCATCTTTGCTCATATTGGCCTCCTCTTCTAAAGCTACTTGTTCATCTAATTGACCGATCCAAGTATTAAGTTCATTTTCTAAATCTTCCAATCTTTCTATCATAGGTGCAAAATCGGGATGATAGGAATTGTCCTGATAAGCGGTTCCTGTTGCAGCCGCTTTCTTAGCTTTCTTGGCAATACCTACTACTTTGTCCTTTGCAGCCCCTACTTTTTTCTTTACAGCATCCACAGCACCTTTTGCTCCAGAAGCCTTATAAACTTTACCAGCCGCACCTTTTACAGCATCCTTTGCAGCACGACCAGCAGTTTTAGCAACTGCCTTACCCACATTCAAAGCACCCTTTCCTATTTTACCCAATAGGCCACCTTTTTTCTTTGGTGCAGCTGGTGCATCGGCCTCTTCGACATAACCCTCTGGTAGATACTCTATACCAAATTCTTTAAACACTTCCTCAATTTCATTTTCAATTTCTTCTATTTCTTCTTCAATTTGACCAGGCGTTATTTCTTTAGTATATTCATCAAACCTTTTTGTCCCTAGTTCAAAAGCATGCTCACCAGAACCATGTTCTGTTTGTGGCTGTTCCATCTTAGGTTTACTCTTTTTTTCTTCTCGTCTTACACGAGCAGATTCGAGTTTTTTACGATGTTCACGATACTCTTTGGTACGTCCATCAAAACCTTCGTCATGCATCTTAGCAGCTTCATCCCAGACACCTAATATGGACTGCTCGAGACTTCCTTTCTTTGTGTCCATGTATTTCTTACCCATTTTTTCTCTCCTTGAGCTTTTTATCAATCCTGTCTAGGACGGACTCTTTTTTAGGTTTAGGTGGTTTTGGTTTAAATGTCTTCAAACCGTGACCTGAGGCCACACGTTTCATTCCACCTTCACCGATATTCAGTTTATCTCCACCCTTAATTGCCTTCATAATTCGTTTAGGTTCTTTATGGAGAAGTTTACTTCCTTTTTCAATAACACCGTCTATTTTGTAACCCTTTTTTTCCATCTTTTTAACATTAGCAGCATTGGCAATAACACTCACTCCTACTTTACCTTTTTTCATAACAATAACATCATGCATAGTACCTTCATCAAGTTCAACTTCTTCTTGATACATATTCAACTCAAATGGTTTTGAACCACCCTTGTTGTATACTTGAACTTGGATAGAACCTTTGTCACCTTTTAAACGATACTTATTTGTCTTACCAGAGCCAGGTTTACTTGGGCCAGTTGCA
>VTLG01012921.1_pt1 | contig 33702 bp, 42 predicted proteins | sample 4694571 | NCBI WGS metagenome assembly VTLG01 (sample SAMN12604809, study PRJNA352737) | marine metagenome | biome: ENVO:00000447; feature: ENVO:00000209|ENVO:00000569|ENVO:01000036; material: ENVO:00002151; isolation source: viral sequences binned using virsorter ...
AAAGGTTTTTCTAAGTTTAACTCTTGCTGTATAGGTTCTCCCTGATCATCTGTATCAAATATTCTTTGAGCTTCAAAAGTAGGAGCAATATCTTCAGCTTCTTCTAATGAAACTTCCTGATCTCTATCATTGTCTTTTAATCTTTGAACTAATGCACTTTTATTGCCAGTAACAGGTATTTTGATTTCTTGAGCTTTATTACGGGATCTAATTTCATCTTGCAATGCTGTTTTACTTAATGATTCATACTCAGGCAATGTAACCGCTACATCTAATTCAGTATCTTCAGCTTCCATAGCTTCTAAACCTGCTAAAAATGCATCAGCTTCATCTTTAATCTCTCCAGTTTGCTGTTTAACGGGCTTTTTTACTTTCTTAGTAGTAGACTTTGCTTTTAGAAATTCCTCAGCCTGAGACACATATTCAGGAGATTCAGGATATAATTGCTTAAATCTATCTGTTATAGTTTCTGCATCAGTATCTAAAATTGTTAAAGCTTCAGATCCTTTTTCTTTCAATATATTTAAAATCTTACCTGGAGCTAAATCGGATGCTTTAATACCAGCCCATGTATCTAAATCAGATGAAGACAAGCCTTCTTTTTTTCTTATAAACTTAGCTAATGTAAGACTTTCACTATCTAGGTCAGGTATTTCAACTACATCTCTTTCTGAAACATCAAGGTCAACTTCTTTTTCTGAAGGCTGCTCTCCTTTTTCATAATATCTTGATAGTCTTTCTCCAGTTTTTGATATACCTGCACCACCCAAACCTAGCAATAATCCTCCAACACCACCTTTAGTTGTAGCTATTTCTAAATTCCTGCTAAAATCTTTTAATGCTTCCTCGCCTTTATATCCAAGCTCTACAGCTACTTCTGCTGTATACTGTAAACCTTCTTCCATACTTTCTGCCGCACCTTGAACTGAGCGATTAAATAAAAAGCCTAAGGTTTTATTATTAAGAGTAGTTTTTAAGGCTTTATTAGTAAAATCTTTTCCTAAATACTTTGCAGAATTAGTCATTATAGAATTATACAATTTCTTTTTAACAGCATCCTTGCCAGCTTTATTTAAGAATACAAATGCAGGTATTGCTGATATTCCATATGCTGCCATTCCATACATTAAACCATTACCATGAGCAGCTCTAGAAGCCATAAGAGGAGAATATCCTTGATCAAGGTAGTATTCATAACTACTCCTCCATTGATCTGTACCCTCTAGTAAAAATGCCATTGTTTGAGCTGTTCTCATTGCTGCCATTGGATTTTTAGTAAGCGCACCTACTACAGCTCCAGTTCCTATAGTAGTAACACCTGAAGATATTGCACTGTTGAAATAAGATAAATAATTAGATGGCGTATATTCAGACCATTTTGTATCAGGATCATCTAAATATTGAATATATTCTTGATAAGCTCTAAATTTAGGATCTTTCATCTGCTTATCGAATATATCCCCTGCTCTTTTAGCATAAACTTCTTCAATAATATCCAACCCTGGCTTTCCCTTTAAAGCATATCCAGCTATAACTGATGCTTTTTGTGCAAAACCTTGAGGAGTTTCTAGACCCATAGCTGGCATTAAAACGCCTGAATCATATTTGTCGCTATATTTTTTATAGGCATCCTTATAATCTTGAACAACACCTTTCACATCTAGGTTGTATAAATTCTTTGCTAGGTTTCTATAATCCATCTCTGCAAGCATCATAGGAGCTTTTTGAATTTTATCTGTAAAAGTTAAAAGGCCTGCAAAAAGCGATGGAGCTGCTCCAAGAAGATTAGGTAAATATTGAGTATATGCATATCTCTCACTACTTAGGGGAGGTCTTATTTTGGTAGGATCCTCTAATTCAAATAAATTTTCTTGAAGTAAACTAGCATACTGCAATCTATTAGGATAGTTTTCATCCATAAGGTATCCGTAAACAAAACTATCATCATTTAAAGGATTGCCTTGATAATCCACGGGATTGTAGCTAGGATTATGAGTCCTAATAAGATCAGCCATATCAGAATAACTATACTTAGTAGGATCCATAACAGGATCTTCTGCACTAACAGGATCAAATGTTTTTAAATAATCTTGACTAGATCGTAATAAATTTGTTATAGCATCTTCGTTTATAGGCATTATCTATTTCCCTCTGCTGCTTGCATCTCTTTTATTAGCTTTTCCTTTTGAGTTAATGGACTGTTAGGAGAAACTTTGCTAAATATTGCAAAAGCTTTTAGTATATCTTCAACTACTGAAGCTCTTTTAGTATTTTCAATAGGAGTAGATATATCTTGCATTATACCATCCTTAATATATTTGTCAATTAATTCATCCATTAATATATATTGAGTTTCAACACTATTGGCAGCTTTTAATGATTTAAATAATGTTTCATCCCAGTATGGTGCAGAAAAACCAGAAGCATTATCTTCTTGCTCAACTATATCCTTTAATTTATTGACTAAAGATCTTTTTGTTTGAGAAACAGTTGCCAATACTTCAGAATCTTTAGAAAATGCTGGTAGTGTTCCTTGCTTATCTTTGCCTTTTAATCCTGCATTTAATGTTTCAATAGATTCATTTACACTTTTAATAGAATACTCTAATTCAGAACTTACATTTTGAGTAAAATCTTTAGCTGTGTTTGTTGATTTATCTGCTAATACCCTATCCAATGCTTTTGTCATATTAATATAATCGGTTTGCATATTATTAAACTCAGCATTATACTTACCTGATTTTTTCAATTGCTCTAACTCATTTATTAACTGAGTGTAACGTTTTAAATTGTCACCTTCTAAACCTGCAGCAATATCGCTAGCTGTATCTTCAGCTGCAAATAGTTTTTCACCTATAGCTCTTGCAATATCTGTTTCATTGCTATCGCCAATAGCCATCATATCTCTAACTATTTCTAATGGTCTTGTTTCATCCTCATATATTGCAGCTTGAGCTATTTTAATATCATTTTCAACTATTTTATCAAGAAAGTCAGATGCATCTTTATAATTGTTAATATTCATTTTCATATCATCAGGTAATACAAAGTCTGCATATTCTTCTGAAGGTCCATCCTTTAATTGTACAAATCCTAATGCTTTTAATGCCTCCTTGTGATATTCTGTATTAAAATTATCTAATTCAATTTGTACATATTTATCAGCAGATTGATCCATTTTTTTTATCATATTAATTGATTCTTGCCTTTTAACAATATCAGATATTCTAGCTGCTGCTTTTTTAGCTACAGAATCATAAACTTTATTTGATATAGCAATTTGAGTATCTTGTATTTTACCTATAATTTCACTAGAATCTACAGTTCTATTTTCAAGTGCAGGCATATTATTTTCTAATTCTAATAGATCGCTTTCGTATCCTTCTAATATTTTTTCACGTTCCTTAATTCCATTTAATGCAAGACTTCCATATTGATATAATTGAGACATTCCATCTTGATACCCTTCTTTAAAATCAGAATCTTTAGATGCAGTTTCTAAAGTATCTAAGCCATCTTCTACAATCTTAACTACATCAGGATCATAAGCACCTTGTAATGATTTTATTCCATCAATAACAGTTTTACTATATGCATTAACTTTATCAGCATCTTCTTGAGCATCAATCTTAACTAAATAATCTATCACGCTCAATGATGTGGACGTTAGTCCTTTTAATAATTCTGAGTTACTTATCTCTAATTTGCTAGTATCAAGTTCCATAAATTTTTTGTCTTTCTTTGATTTTAATAGGTTTCTGACTATAGTGAGATTCAAAATCATCCATAGTATTTAATTGTTTTGCATAAGGTATAGCTCCTCCAAGATGCATCATGTTATTGCCTACATTCTTAACAAATGGACCAGTCCAATCCATTCTATTCTTTTTCAATTCATCATCCACATACCATTCCTGACCATATACATATCCATCTGTAGGTACTGGTTTACCTGTTTTATTATAAATATCCATAGTTTCTTTAAAGGGTCTAATCTTCCCATCTGTAAAGCCCATATCTACAAGCATATCATTTTCAACTAAACTATTCTGAAGGTTCATTATTGACAGTTCTTCCATTTCTTGAGTTGTAGGCAGGAATCCTTCACCTTGAGTTAGTAATATATCTACGTCCCTTGCATTTTCTTTTTCAGGAAAAGATCCCCATAAATATGCATCAAAATCCTTAAACTTAGGATCATTCAATAAATCTTTCTGCCATTTATTAAACTTATCCATAGTAGGACGTCCTCTCTGCACACCTTCAGCACTGAAATTTCCTATTCTAATATTTCTTGGTTTAATATTCATTAATTATGATCCATGACTTTCATCATACCAATAATCTTCATATGCAATATCTTCACCAAATCCTTCACCTTGATCTTGAGGATTATCCCACTGACCCTGACCATCATCTTGGTTATCGTAACCATCATAAGGATCGTCATGTTCATCGACCTCATCGGTTACAGCAGTACCACAATCTGGATTCATATAATCAGGGGCATCAGGTCCTCTGCCGCAAGAATCTGTATGATCTATAGTTTCTCCACTTCCAGCACCACCTTGAAGCTCTGTCATACCCACAATTAAATCCCACATATTATCTTGATAGTTTTGAACTATGTCTAATAAATCATCCTGATATCCAATACTTCTGCCTTCATAATCAATCATTGATTGAGCTCTAGAAATCTCTTGAGAAGTAGCTTCATAATCAAATCCTTTAAGGATTCTATCATAAGCACTATCAACCTTTTTCTCTCTTTCACCTGTAATCAATCCACCTGAAGATCTTAGTATTTCTTCATGACCTTCTCTAATATTTTCTAATTCTTGACCTTTTGTAAATCTTAATGCATCAGCTTTTAGATCTGCAGCTGTTCCAGATAATTTAATTTCCTCTTCTAATAATCCTAATCTAGCTTGTACAAGATCTGATTTCTTTTCATATGTACTACCAGTCCAAACAGGAAACTCACCTCCATACATTTCTTTCCATTCTTGAAATGCAGACTCTCTACCTGCTTCATTATCATCATAAGTTCCAAACCAACTTGCACCTCCTAATGCTTCAAATATATCTCTAAGGGCAGAATCAGGATCCTCTTCTGTTGAACCAGTAATAAAATCTCCTGTTTCTCCAGTAGGATCTGGCTCCCAGCCTCTATCTTCCTCATAATCAATAAGCTTAGGACACTCTTCTAGTGTTTCAGCTGTTGTTCCATCTAAGCATGTTACTGGCATTAGTTAGCTCCTTCCAAGATAGAACCAAACTCTAAATCTGGCACTACTACCTTACTAAGATCATCACCTAGAGTAATTCCTACATCAGAATATGCACTTGGATCAAATGTATCAGCAAAAAATGTACTATCCCCTAGTAATTCAGCCGCAGGTTCAACAGCAGTTTCAGCTGGATTAAATGCCTCAAATAAGCCTAATTTATCTAATCCATAACCTAGCTTTGCAGCCTCTAGCGTACTTCCAAATTGTTTTAATATATCTGCTTTCCATTCGTTAGCTAATGAGTCTGATATATCACCTGCATAATTATTTATTGTATCAGCTAATTCTGGAGCCTTATCTCTATAATAATGAGTATCAGGAGGATCTGCATGAAACCTATTTACACCTTCCTCTGCATCTCCAAGCAAGTCAACACCTGCCCTTGTTGCACCTCCAGCTGCAGTTCCTGCTGCAACACAAGCTCCTAGATTGCCAGTTATAGCCGTACATCCCAATGTAGTTCCTATTGTTACAAGACCTCCCCAAAAATCCTTATCTTCAGTTTCTTGTGCAGCTGCATCAATTTTAGATTGAAGTTCTTCTTTCTGATCTTCATACCAATCTTGTATTATAGATAAAGAGTTAGTTGCAGCAATCTTAGCTCTAGATCCTGCTTCCTTAAAACTTGTTACTAGTCCAAATCTTGATTCATTTTCTTGTGACATAACCTATCCTTTTAAACTATTTATTTCTGTTTGCATTGTATCTATTTTCGCTGATAATTCCTGTACAGCCTTGACAAGTGGTGTTATAAACTCTGTTTCTGCTAAAAATTGCATTCCATCACTGCCTTGGGACCATGCTGGAAAATTTGAATGACCAGCTTTATCTATAGCTGCTTTTACTTCCTGTGCTATAAATCCATAATGTACTAAATCTGGATTTTTTCTTACCTTAATATCTTTATCATAAGTATTAAAGCTAGCAGGATGCTCTGAAGCAGAAAGTTTTTTAAAATTAACGGTCCTTAAATCATTTATAAATGCTAATCCTAACGCATTATCTGTGATATCCTTTTTAATTCTTTGATCAGAAGAATGACTCCAAGATGCATTTTCGCCAAAGTCAACTGTTATATAATCACTAGATCTTCCTATTGTGAGAACTTCTTCAGCAGTAGATATATCATCCCCAATACATATTCCATAATTTCCAGTTGCCTGAGAGGCTCTCCCAATAACTATTCTTCTAGTACTATTATTATCATCAACACCAGAATGATTACCGATGCAGATATTACCAGTTCCAGTAGTTATATCAGTACCTTCACTATTAGTTGTGGCTGATCCGCCAGCTCCTAATCCAAGCAAAATATTACCACTTCCACTAGTAACATTTAATCCAGCTTTAAATCCTATTGCTAAATTATAAGATCCATCAACTCCAGGTCCACCACTATGAACAGTATCTTCTAATGCATAAGATCCAATTGCTACATTATCTTTTGTAGCTGCGCTAAAAGATTTCCCTGCATCAACACCTATTGCAATGCAATCTTCTGCAAGATCTGGATTTCCACTGCTCCATACTCCTATACATACATTTCGAGTCCCAGCACTTGTAATATTTATTTTACCAGTCATATCTATATTTCCAGAATCAAGTGACATTACATCAGAATTACCTGCACGAAATACTATTCCAGCCGAACTAAGAGTTACTTTATCATGACTGCTTGAGAACAATGTAATAGTACCACTAGTAAGGGTAATATCTTCTTGAAAAGATGCAATATCTGTATCACCATCCTTAATATTTAAACCTTCAGCTCCTAAAGTAATATGCTTGAGATGTGTATCTCCCACTGTTAATGTAGTACCTAAATCTGTTCCATGCCAAGTACTTCCATATTTAGCAAATAATTTCATTTGACCATTAATATCTCTAATACTAATAGATCCTGATGAACCTTCTGCATTAGAGGGCTCTCCTAAGCCAGTGGTAATATCACTAGCTTTTTGATTAAATAATTGCCTACTATATCTATCCATTCCCATTAATGAGCTCTCAATATTCTATAAACTAATGCAATATCATTAATTTCAAAATCTGCATGTGTAGTACCATTAGATTCTATCTGAATATCTAAATAACTAAATGCAGTGGGGCTTGATACTACAAATTCATTCTTTACCAAACTTGCTGACGTATTAAATGTATTGCTTGCAAAAACGTTTGTAGGTGTAGCATTATCATATCCTGCTTTTATGATAGTATTTTCACCCTTTTTAGCATGCACTATAACCTTATATAATTTCTTTTTTAATGCAGGATAATTAAAGTCAAATGCTTTAGTTTGCCATTTAAATGTAGTAGTAGCTTGAGGATCAGGTTGCCATTTATATATTGTAGTAGTAGTATCATTAGAAGCTTTACATACTAATTCACTATTACCATTCACTACAAAATTGGTAACATCTATATTGTTAGCTAATCCATTTAATGACTTAGTCCATGCACCAGTCCTCATATCATAAATATATATATCATGAGAAGCAGTTCCTACAGATCCATCACCATTATAATCAGAAGCTCTCTTAATAATAATCTGATCATTAATAGGATCATAACCTATTATAGGAACATTAGCTTCAGCAAAAAATGATTGCCAATCTATACCTTGTTGTGCTATTTCATTATTATCTCTTGGCTTCATACTCATTCAGTACTTTCATTTGGATTATTAGATATATTTTGAACAATATCTAAGATATTTACAACGCCATCATTATTAGTATCTAAATCAGAATTATAAGATCCTCCTGATAGTACCGCCTGCTGTGTTTCTGTCATATTTGTATTTGGCAAAGTATTTTCTGGAGGAGTTACTATATTAACTTGAGGTGTTGGAACATCATTAGCACCTGCAGTTGAAGTAAATGCTGGAATACTTACATCTGGCATTTTACCTGTTAAGTTCAATACTGTTTCTCCATTATATAAATGCACTCCTAAATCGTTCATAAATACTATTCCATGTGCTGTAGGAAATGAATGTCCTCTGTGCCTAATTCCCATAAAAGGAAACGTAGCATCTAAATAATCTCCCGCACTCGGGCTATAATTTACAACAAATAAAGTTTGTCGTTTAAATACTAAAACCTTATCTTGAAATGTTTCTAACTTAACTATTTCATCACCATCATTAGGAGTTATATCAAGAAAATTACTTTCAGGAAAAACATCAGATGCAATACCATCTCTAACTATTGCACATTTAATTACTCTGTCTGGATATTTATTACCATCCTGTAAAATATTTCCAGCATATGTAATTCCATCAACCACTACAGCAGTTTTATAACTGCAATCAATAGGTTCATCAAATGCGTATCCATTTATACTGCTATATGTAGTTGGTCCAAGTCTAGTAATTTTAGTACCAGTTAATGGCAAGTCTACATTATCAGAAGTACCAGCCCATGTTGAACTATAATCTTCATTTAATCCAAGTCTCCAACCCTTCTGTAAATCTATATCAACTAGCAAAGTCCAATCATCTGTTGTATCTGCTCTTTGAACATATACACGAGAACCTACAATGCGAGAATTTAAAGTATGAAAAGTAAAGTTTGTAACATTGCTTGAACCATCTCCAAAGCATTGACCTTCTGTTATCGCTAAGGGAGAATTAACAAATTCTTTAAGATTACTTTCTTGATGATTATCATATATAAATGAATAAGCTATTCTATAGTCAGCAGCTGGAATACTTCCTCCACTACTTGTAATATTAGCTTCCATATGCATGACTCCAGTAGTATGGCCTTGATCAGCTGATAAATGACAAGTTCCAGCACTAGGAGCTGCTAAATCGGCATCATGATTATACATCTCTGCACCATAGGAATCTTCCCTTGCATTACCTGCAATACCAAAATGCGTCCTATTAATATAACCCCACCATTTACGTTGATTATCAGCCACTAATTGTCCATCAGAAGATCGTAATACTCCTTCATGAAATAAGAAATTAACATCATTTCCAGTAGCATCATTCCATTGACCTGCTCCAGACCCATTAACTGTAATAGCTTCCCAAGTATCTTCACTAGTATCATAAACACTAACTATATTTAAATCATGTGTAGCATAATAATTGCATGTAACATTAGTTCCATTATGATCTCTATCATGCCTAAAAGCAAATAATCCTGAGCCAGGAGTAGTTACTCCATGTAGCCCAGGAGGAGCAGTATCTGAACCTTTTAAATCTCCAGATAGTGTTATCTTACCTACATTCGAGAAATCGCAATTATTTGCTGTTTGACATTCATTATCTGATATATCAGTAGATTCAGATGCATCATTTATACCACCGTGAAACTGCTTTATATGTATGACATCTTTTGGCATTATTTCATTAATTGAGATTTCATTACATCTTCAATTGCACTATAAACTGCATCTAATATCTTAGCTTCAGTTTTTTCATTGATAAAAGGTATATCCACTTTATCATTTAAAGCCTTGATAATATTAGACTTAGTCTCTTCATTGAACAAGTGATTCATTAACATTTCTTGTAATTCCATTATATCTCCTTAGTATTGTTTGTTTTTATCTCTTCTGCCAAATCTATTTTTATCTAGACTCATCATTGGAGCTTCGTTTCCAAATTCATTAACTTCCATAATTGGTTGATTAGTTTTTTTTGCATGCTCAAATGCTTTTTCTTTACCAGCATCAGTATATCCAAACTTTTTCTTTCCTACCATTGGCATATTATTTCTCCTTTTTAAATAGCTTTAAGATTATATCCTTTATAACCTGTACAGCTGTTAACGTTTTCTTTACTTCATCCTTTGCTTGACGATTGCTATCAATTAATTTCACAGTAATCTCATGCAAATTTCTTATATCTTCCTGAACATCTTTTGTCAGAAATCGAATTAAATACATTAATGCATACCCTAGTCCGACCGATACTGCAACAGGAACTCCCAGTGTCTCTATTACATCTAGTATCATTTCCATACTGCATCTTACCTCTTCCTTGGTTTTCTTTTATCTGTTTTAGTCTTTTGCAATAATACAACATCAGACTGTGTTTCTAGTATTAATTCCTGTAAAGTATCTAATCTAGATTTTAGCTTAGCTACTTCTACATCTAATTCATTTTCTTCGTTAACGTACTTGTTTAGAGGTTTTATTAGCTTTACTACCTCTTTTAGTACCGTTGGTAAAATAAGTTTTACTATCGGTCCCATCTATTAATGTCCCCCATATTGATGTTCTTCCATCTATTATTTGAACTACATCTACTGTAAAATCACCATCATCTCCATAGTAATCTATTATAGCAAATGCATGTCCCCAGTTAGTTATTCTATTCTTTAGCCAAGCATTACTCTCAGCTCTCATATCTTTTAAACAGCCTATAGACCATGCAGCTTTAGGTCCATCCATATGTGTTGCAGTTATATGTTGAAGGTCATGATGATGCCCATACATAACATTGCAGCCAAGTTTACGTAAATGATTGGCTGCGTGATACATTCCTGCATATTGATGCCCATGATAAAAGTATAATTTACCAATTTTAGCATGTGTCCCCATAGCATGAAATTTATAGCCTCTTGACTTGAGATTAACCACATTTTTAAACGAGAAATCAGCATACGGATATCTTCTGGTAAATTCATTAACCCAATTATCATGGTTTCCTTCACACATATGCTTATCTTTACAATTAACCTTATCAAGTGCTTCATCTATAATATCCATTCCTAAATTAACATCTATTATATCATCATTACAGTCATTTAACATATACTCTAAAGGTGGTTTTTCCCTACCTTTATATTTAAATCTAGAGAAATGGCTCCATTCTCCGACATCTCCTAAATCTACATATATATCTGGCTTAATCATTTCAATAGCCTTAACAAGTACCCCTATTGCACCTCTATCATGCAATGGAAAATGTTTATCTGGTGTGACTATTGCAGTCTTAACCGATTCTTTTTTATTCCTACCCATTTATTTCTCCTATCTTGTAATCTTTGTTTGCATCTACAAAATGCTTAATTGTGCCTTTTCCAAGCTCTGTATTATACACCCTTTTCCAATATTTTGCCTGATCTTCTAAATTATCCCACTTTGGTAGTGCATGTTTATCCCTTCTATACTTTAAACGACAAAATGCTACCTGTAAGGCTATATTACTCATTACCCTATGTGCAACATCATTATCGACATATCCAAGCTCTATGAGGCTATTTTCGATCTTAGGACGATATTTTACATAATTATCCATTGTATCCATAATAGTTTTAGGTTCTACTTGGAAAAATCCTAAAGCAGGACCACCTCCCATTTGAATTAATTTTCTAAATCCTGTTTCAGCCATACCAGTTCTCATGATCATATGTAATGCATCTTTACTATACATATTCATTTTCTGCAATGCCCAATATGTTATTTTTTCAATATCCTGTATCACTTCATCTCCTTGACTATCTTAATTATTAAATACACTAAGGTTGCTAAACCAACGCATAAACTTACTATTTCAGGTAATACATTCCATAAGGATAACCAAAATCCTCCTATACCTGCTGTTGTTGTTTTAAGTGTTTCTTCCATTAATACCCCAATTTAGTTAGTGCTTGTTTTGCAAAATCTTCTGATACAGATACATCAGGCAAATGATTAATACTGTCTAAAAATTCTAACATTTCACTATTATCCTTACTTGTATCTTTTTCGATTTCTTGTTTTAAATATTTACGTAATTGTACCATAATTATCCTTCTCCAAGGTCTAGTACTATATTTAAACTATCTGAATTATTTGCCTGTATTACAAGCGTTTTATCACCATCTCTTGATGCAGAAGCATTTATAGAAGGCAATATATTAAAATTTGCAACTATCCAATCTATCCATAAAGATGTAGATACATCTGATTCACATATTAAATCTACAGTTCCATTTGTTGTACAAAGACTAATAGAGTCTTTTGCTTTAATATCACTGATTGGACTAAAGTTTATTGTAGCCTTTTCACAACCATCTACAGTTGATATATTGATAGGTATATCCATAACCTTGACCATTATACCCACCACCATCTAATTAAAGCATTATCTGCAGCATCTTGCATTCCACTTGAATTATTTGGACTTGCTGCTAAATATGCTATTGCAAAATTCTTATCACCACCTGCATTTAAAGTTAGCTCAGGACTTCTAATCCAAAAATGCTTATTAGCTGTATATGTCTGATTCCCAGATGATTCTGTGTATATAAATTTTGTACCTGCAGCTTGAGCAATAGTACTAGTTCCAGAGCCTATTATTGTTCCAGTACTTGTATCAGAGTATTCATCAGCAACACTATCTGCTGCACCTGTATTTCCACTTCCAGTGCTTGTTGCATGTGACCAATTCCCATTACTTGCTGCAGTATTTATAGCTACCCAAGATTGACCTCCAGCATTTATAATATCGTTATAGTTTTCAAATCCATCAGCATTAATTCCAACATTATCAACATTTGCCTGAGTCCAATCGTCTCTATCAGCGGTAACATTAAATGACCACCCATGTTCTAAAGTGCTATAATCATCTCTTGTTATCTGTATAGCTCCTATGCAAAAATCATTCTGAAAACGTGTACCTGCATTTACTTTAACAGCTATATATATTCTTCCAGTAAGCCCAGTAGCAGCAACAGCAGCATCCATATCTTCATGGTGTACATTATATGCTGTTGCCATATCTCCACTACCACCTGATTGAGCAGTAAGAGTTACAGCTATTCTCTGACCAGAGTTACTAGGCCACCCTTCAAAAGGCTCTGGCCAATTGGTTGCATTCTTATGCCTTAATTGATCTTCTAGGCTCCACATACCTCCAGCTTCATTTCCTGAAGTAGTTCGATAATTAACACTTGGGTGTATTATTCCAGCTTCCCATTTAGGCATCGTTTATCACCTCGTATGACATAAATAAATCTAAATCACTTGCAGCACTTGCACCACCCTTTAAAACATCTCCCTCTCTTAAATAAATAGGAGTATCTACTAATACTAATGTAGAGTCAGCAGGAACTGACATCGTCTTAGCTAAGTATATATCTGATGCCCCACTAGCAACTGTACCTCCAGCAGATGTCTGCGCTCCTGTATCTATATATAAATTAAATGTTGCAGCTGAAGTTCCATCAACATTAGCTACTGTAATTCTATTAACTTTAATTAAGTAATCAGTACTTACAGTAAATAAAGTTGTTGTTAATGTATTTGTTAAATTCCATCCAACGGATTCTCCATATATACTTGCTACAGATACTATATTAGGGTTTGCCATTTACTCTCCTTATCCAAAAACTATCGCCATTGCAATAGCCTTTCCTGTTGTTATACCACCTCCGCCTCCAGAGGCAGACCATACTACTTTACTATTACCATTATCCCAAGTTAATACTTGTCCATCAGAAGGGCTATCTTGTCCTATTTTTGTTACTTCGCCATCAGCATCTATTGTTATAGCTGCAGTTCCACCTGCTTCTTTAATAGAACCCCCATCATCTATTATTAAATCTCCCTTAACTAAAAGATTTCCACTTGAATCCCATGATCCTAAAATTGTAGTGTCATCTTTAAATGTAATATCTCCACCATCTGCATTTATCTCTATATCTCCAGCTACATCTAAGGTTAAATGTGCTGCAGTTCCTCCCCCATCTACAGTTGCAAGTGTTGTAGCTCCATTAGCCGTAGTACTAATAGTAAAATAATCATTACCATCAGCAGTGCTTTTAATCTTTATATCTTCTCCACCATCAGTACATTCGATTTGAATGCCAATATTTGTATCTCCTGTATTAGCACCAATATGCGCTCCTATCATTTTAGATGTTCCATTAGAACTCCCTGAAGCCTCTATATGAGCACCATATCCTGTAATAGTACCTGCATCTGCTGCATGTCTAAATCTATTAGCACTATATATTCCATACATTGTATTAGTACCATCAGTCGATTGCATAGAATCTAAGTTAGCTACAAGTCCATATACAGTATTATTACCTGTACTTGCACCTGTTTTATCCGTATCTACAGAAAGACCTATATATGTACCATCAGATGTATTTGAAATATTTCTATCTATAATAGTATCACCATCTATTTGAAAGGTTAAATTAGCAGCATTTGCAGCAGCATCTACAGTACTTATTGTAGTTGCACCTGCTGCAGCTACATCTATTGTAAACCGATCATCGGTAGAACTACCACCTGCTTCATATAGTGTAAATGTTGTAGTTGAATCTCCTGCATCAAATATCCCAAATGTAGTTCCATCCTTTTTAAAATTAGTTACTGTAGAACCATCAAGGTTTAATCTTCCACAATCTAGTGTTAAATCTCCATCAGCATTTAATGTCATATGGCCATCTGCAGCATCACTTAATGTTTCTAAGGTCGTTGCGCCTGTCCCTCCTTCTACAGTTATTTTAAAAGCATCATCAGCATCTCCATCATCTCTAAAATTAAAAACTCCAGTATCAGAACCAAGATTCATCTCTGCGCCAGACCTAAGACTTAAAGCCCCTGTTCCAGAGTCTGCTGATGTAGTAATAAGGAAAGTTCCGCTAGAAGCCATAACCATATTAGTACCATCGCCATATATATACTCACCTGTACTCCCAAACATTATTTTTCTATCAGCAAGCAATACAAAAGAACTGTTAGTAGCATCAACTGTACATATCCCTGTGCTTACACCACCGTCAGTATCTGCAGAAAATAATATATCTCCTTCTATGTCAAATGTTAAGTGTGCAGCTTGATTACTATCATCATCTATAGTTGCTATCGTTGTAGCTCCATGAGTACCTGTAGCTATAGTAAATTTATCCCCTACGTCAGCAGAACTTTGTAATTGTATATCTATACCACCATCTGTTACAGTCTGTATAAATCCAGTATTACTGTCTCCCCCACTTGCTCCATTAATAATACCGACACATTGAGAAGCACCATTAGTATTTGTAACTGCGGCATTATTAATACCATAAGTCAGTTGAGCACCAGAATCCATTGTTAATTGATTGGTAACTATATTATTTATACCTAGTGCAAATTGAAAACCTCCAGTAGCTGCAGTACTTGTTGTATTCTGACTCAGACCAACTATTGAGAAACTTGATGCTTGAGCCCCTGTTATATCTACATCTACATCAAGAACAGTTTTTGCCATACTACCTGGGCTATCAAGATTATAATCAACAAGCGTACTGCCAGTAATAGTTACATCTCCACTATCTGCAATAGATATTCCTTCATCTCCACCATCATTAGAAAGGTACTTGCCGTTCAGCTGAAGATTCTTTTTTAATTTATAATTAGGTATGGAACCTGGTGATATGAGTTCGTTTTTAGCCATTATTTAAAGTATGCTACATTTACATATTGATTAGATGCAGATCCTATTAAGAAAATATCAGCAAATGATGCAATACCTAGAATAAGCATTTGTCCACCATTAAGCTTAATACCTGCTCTACTACCAGCACTACCAGCTAATGTTGTTCCTTGAGTCTTACCAACCATAACAAATCCTGTATTTTCATCATCTGCTTGTATTAATACTTCTTTTGCATCAGTAATAGATTCATTACAATGATTTGCATGAACTAGATTTTGAGATGTACCTGTCTCTGCTGCAAAATCAGGATAATTAACCCAAGTAGTAAATCCTTCTGATTCTGTTTCAACTTTAAGTCTGCCAGTTGTAGAATCAATTATAGAATCACCATCTGCATCAACTAAAGTTCTTGCAATTCCTGATCCGACTACACTACTCACCTAATATATCCTTTAATCCAGCACGATCTATGTTATCTATCTTGCCTTTAATTTTAAGTTTTGCAACCTTATCTAATTCATTAATCTTCCAAGCTTCATATCTTTCTTTAATTTTCTTAATGGCAAGCTCTTGACGCTCAATAGCTAATTGATGATCTTCATTTAATTTAGATAGTTTTTTTTCTGATAGTATGATATCACTTTGTATTGCAACATAATCTTTTTCAGCTTTATCAGTTAAACCTTTATACATATCTGACTCTTCCTGTAATTCCTCTAGCTTAGTATCTAATGCAATTATATCTAGATCATATTCTTTTTTCTTCTCACTTCTCAATGATGCAATTAACTCTATATCATTTTGAAGTTCTCTTCTTTCTTCATCTACATTAACTTTGTAATCATTAAATTCAGCTTCTAAGCTATCTTTAGATGCCTTAATTGATACAGCATCAGATTTTAAGATATCTATCTCAGATTGACGTATATTCAAATCTTTCTTAATAGCATCAAATTCTTTTTTTAATGCAGCTATCGAAGACTTAAGTCCACTTTTCTTATCTAATTGCTTATTCATTGCATCTATAGATTTTTTACTCTTAGCTTCCTGCTTTAATAAACCAGAAACAGATTCTTCAATTAAGTTTTTAGAATCTTGAATTTCGGTAAGTTCTTTTAATGCATTAGCCACATCCCTAGAAGATTCATCTAATTTTACTGCATTGCTTTTAATAGAACTCTTCATACTAGATGCTTGAGATTTAAGATTTTTTAATGCATTCTCTGCAGACTTAGTTTTAGATTCTACATCGCTTAACGATAACTTAGCATCATTAATATCAGATTCTATCTTTTTATTTTGAGCCTTTAGCTTATCATTAGCTTTCTTTATAGCTTGTTTTATATCATCCTTAGATACAGGTATTCTGCGTTTTTTATTTCCAAACATTTCTGCCATGCTAACTCCCTAATGAAATGAAAGTATTGCAAGTATCTCACTAGCAGTAGTATCGCCATCAGGAATAGATATACTAAGACTTGTAATTGCTAAACCAGATAATGTAAATGGTAGATTATTTCCATTAACAATGATCTGTTTTTCTGTTGCAGTTTCACCATTAATTGTAATTGTAATATCATCACCATTATCTATTTCAGCACCTCTATCATATATAACTACTTTCTTTGCTGGATTAGCTGCTGTAATAAATGTAGCAGATACTCCATCATCAATAGAATCACCGCTGACATCTATTGATTGAAAATTCCAATCTGAATAAGCATCAAAATTAGTTGCCTGTTGTACTGTAAACTCTGTTAAACCTCTTGCCATTTTTTACCTCCTACCCTAAGCACTGGCGTGTGCGTGAATGGGTATGTTTATTGTTATTTGATTGCATGGCCTGACGGATACACCTGTCTCAGACCCCAAACTTTTGAACTCTCCTGTTTCTCTACCATCTTACGAAATTCAGCCATAAAATATTCCTTAGCTTCTATATCCATTCTATCTTCAGCTAATCTAGCTTTAACATAATATACTAAAGCTTTAGATAAGTATTCTGGCAAATCTATCTCATCATCTTCCTTGTTTAATGCATTGACATCCTTATACACTGTAAATGCTTCTGAAACGGTCCCGCCATTATATTTAGTTGTTAAAGTAACAGCACTTCCGTCAGCAACTGTAGCATTCACAAAATGTAAACCATTCCATTTTTCAGAACCAGTTATAACTATAGGATCACCTTTTGTAAAGCTAACATTGGCTATGCTTATATTTAACAATCCTGTTCCAGCTTCTTCAGTGTAAGCAGTTGCAGAATAAGTATCATCAAGATCATTTACTCTATATCTTGGACTATAAGCATATTCTATTTCTATACCATTTGTAATAGCTTCAGTAGGACTTTTCCATTTTCCATCATCATCAAGATCTTCTTGAATTAATGCAATTTGATTACCTCTTAAGTAATATCCATAAAATTTATTAGACGCCATCTGCATCCTCCGTATTTGGTGTATTAATAGCTCTAGGAATACTGCGATACTCATCCTTAATATTGCCATGATTTTTGCATCTTACATCAACAAGTTTTAATGCATCATGTGGCATGTCATAAAACCTTTGATCCTTAACTATATCAATTCTCTGAGTAGTGATATGCGTTTGAGATGTCATATTCATTTCATCTAAGCCATCTTTAATATAAGCAATAGCTCTACCAGTTTGCCTAATACCAACTCGTTCCATTAATTCTTTAATTTTCATCAACTTCCTTTTTATTCATTTGATCACCTACCTCAATAGCACCTTCTGCTTTTAATACTAATTTAGTAAGTTCATCTATTTTAACCAAAGCCTCTTGACGTTGAGTCACTAAGTTTTCTCTAACTTCCTTCCACTCCAACTTTTTAGGCTTTTCTACTGATTTTATTTCTTTTACTTTACTCATTATCTCTCCTTGTTTTATTGTCTATTAATCAATTAAATTTTTTAAGTATCATTTTCATGTGATGTCTGGAAAGTTGTCGTTCCTCCAGACTGAAGTGTTCCACTAGAATGTCCTTCAGAAGAAGGATTAACAGCAGGAGCAGAATCAGTTAATGTAGTTCCATATTGATCAGCAGTGCTAAGACCTATAAAGGTTGGTACTGTAGAAGATGATTTTACATACATATTGACAGCTCCATAGGCATGATTTCTCTTAATATATAAAGTAAGAACAGAACATTTTCCACTAGTGGCACTACTACCTACACCATTATGATCATCCCATATTGCTACAAATTGATCATGAGCTGTAGTTCCAGTCCTAGATGTACCCATATTGCTTTCAATAATTGTTACTCTTCCACTTTGCCATCCTTGTTGCTGTTTTGTAGCTATAAGAACCCTTGATTGACTAAATTGACCACTCGATCCTCCTATAGTTAAAAACTCTAATTCTGTAAGAGTTTGATTATATGCACTACCATAAGAATCTACAAATCTATATTCAAAAACTCTAAGATATTTTTCACTAGAGTCTCCAGAAGAATGACTATAACTTTCTCTTTGCATATTCCATCGAGCTCTTCCATCAACATCAAGTTGATGAGATGGGTCTGTATCTCCAATGCCAACTTTACCATCCCCTGTTATCGTCATAGCTGTTAAAGTATTATCTGCAATTTTAAAATTAAATTTTTGGTCAGTAGCAGTAGTATTGTGATCAAATTCTAAAGTTCCTCTAACATCATCTCCAGACATAAAGAGAATTTCACTATCTTGACCTTCATCAGTATCACTACTTATTTTTAAATAAGCATCATTATTCGCAGATTCAATTTCTAATGAACAAATCCCACTAGCTGTCTTTACATGTAGAGGTTCGCTAGGGTTGTCAGTTCCAACACCTACTTTACCATTAGCCTTAATTGTCATGTTAATTGCTGGACTACTACTAGCATCAGCAGAAACTCCAAATTGCATTTTACTAGGAGCATCTCCATTTGCAACAGCTTGTCCATCAGCAGTTACAAGAATTAAGCCCATATTTTCAAAATCTGTACCATCATAACCTTGAAACCTTATTACACTACCCTGCCCATCTGGAAGAGCACTCCCTGGAGTTCCATTATCTAAAGCTTGCAAAGTTAATAAATTTGCATTTCCATCTCGTTGTCCTCTAATAATAACGCTTCCAGAATCATCGCCTGTGCCATCAGGATTACTAGTATCAACTATCATCAACTTAGATGTTGGTGCAGCAGTTCCAATACCTACTTTACCATCAGCCTTTATTCTCAACTTTTCTGTAGCATTATCACTACCTTCTGAAACAAAAGCTAAATCAACATTGTTATTTGACTCACTAATAGCAACTATTCTTGCTATAGCTGTATTAGTTTGATTTAATCTAAATAATATTTGTGCATAATTTTCATCATCAGTATTAGTATTTACAAGACCTAAAGTAGTTCCGCCTTGCAATTGAGCATCTGTTTTAGCAGTTGCACTATAATCTTCATCAGATGTAGAGCTTAATTCAAACAAAGGATATGGAGATGTAGTTCCAATACCAACTTTTCCATCAGTATCTATAACAAGCCTTTCAACATTATCTGTATCGTCATATATAGCAAACCTGTCAGATGTTTGACAATTTACATTCCATATTTGATTATCATTTTGTAGTAATAACTGTGCAGAACTATTAGTTCCAGCAAGTATTCTAACCTTAGAATGCCCTGATGCATTTTCAACATCTAATAAATAGTCTGGAGTAGTAGTTCCAATGCCAACCCTATTTGTACTTAATGCTAATGCAGAATCGTTTCCGTCTCCATCTTCTACAACCTTAGCAGACGCATCTGCAGCTAACACATCATTTGCTGTGCCACTTAATTTTAATAAACTTTTATATCTATCTTTTATCGAACTATTTGTTAATGTTCCAGTTGCCATTTACGGTTCCTCTGCTAAGACATATTCTATTGTTGTTGAAGACGATGCAGTTCTTGCTTTAATATTTGCTGAACTTATACCATTTAACCTTGTAGATATTGACGCACCTGCTGGAATTAATATATCAAATTCATCTCCTTCTAATGCTATTTGACATTCTACAGTTCCAGTATTTTTAATATATAAAAAATTACAGTTAGCTACATCTGATCTTAGTGTATGATCATCTGAAGTAATTTCTACTACTTGATCAAAGTGTGTTTCATCTTGATTCCATAAATTATCTATACCTTCAACTAATGAATCTAACGGATGTAAGAATGAAACCCATCCGTCAATTGTTTGATCTGATTTAATATCCACATTCCCACTGCCTCCAAATTTTTTACCTACAGTAGTATCTATTCTATAGTCTGTATAAGAAGCTCCTGTTCTTCCTGCAACAGTTCCTTCTTCCCTAGTTACAGTAGTGTTAGTTGTAGAGTAAGTTTCCTGAGGAATTACAGATGTACCAAATATTATTCTTCTGTCATTAGGTATAGCCATTATGTACCTGTCATATATTCTACCGTAGCACCACCAGTAATTGTAACGTATGGTTGCGCTGTAGGTGTTATCTTAGAAGCAAAACATTCACCTTCTAATAATTTAATTATTTGAGTAGTTCCATTATCTAATGATAATGTCACATTACCTGAATCTAAAGACTTTACTTGAACTGCAATAAAATCAAAACCATTATCTGCGCCAAGTTCTCCACTAGCTGTCAATGTCCCAGTAGTTGTAGTATCACTTCCTAATTCATATAAATTAGAACCTGTAAGCTTTTTACCGCAATCACCATCTAAATAATATTTATCATTAGCACCGACTTGCTCCTGAGGAGTGCAGTGTGCTTTATATAATATTCTTTTTGCCATTAACTTTCCTCACTAGTAGGTACACTAAAAATACTATAATATTCTTGTCTTAATTGAGCTACTTTATTTTGATACCATTGATACTTAGCTGTTTGAGTTTGAACCTTTTGACCTTGCTCTGCAACTTCAGCAGCTACTTCTTGAGCATATCCTTGAATTTCAGAACTATATTTACTTATACCACTTTGAAATTGATCTAGTGCCCTTTTAAATCTTAATGCTATCTCTGATCCTTTTGCATTTGCTAATTCTACATCTTCACTAGTTTCTATATAAGAAAGCATTTGGTCTATTTCATCACTAATAGATCTGCCTCCAGCATCATCAGTATCAGGATCTTCATATATTGCAGCATTATCTGGAGGTACAGATGTCAAAGAAAAACTAGCTAAATCATTTACTATACCTGTCATAGCCGCAGTTAAAGCTTTCATAGATGCATACAATACTACTAAATATACCTTATCTTGTGGGAAGTATCTAATATCTTCTGAATCATAAGCCAATACAGCATCATCACTATCTCTTCTAGGGTCATTATTAATATAATAAACTTTAAAAGCATTAGTTGCGCTACCAGCTGGATCTGGAAATACACTTATTTTTCCATTATCTAATATTGTATACACTGGATTTGTCGTAGATGCATAATTTAAACTATCAATATCTGTAACTTCATATTGTAATGCAGGAGATATATAAGTGCAATTTCTCCATTGATTATTTGTACCATCCTCTCTTACGACATTTAATATAGTTCCCTTTACAGATAAACTATTATTATTTACAGTATCATCACTTTCTCTTTGAAAATGTGCTGAATCTTGAGGATGTCCTGTAAGCCATCTATTAGTAACATCCATAACTCCATCTTTTAAGAATTGAGAAATCTCATTCTGAGTAGGTGTTGAGCTACCAGTTATAGCTATACTTGTTATCGCTTCTATTTGTTCTTCAAATGTTGCCATTTAATTTCCTTATAAGACCTCACCCACCTCTGAGACAGACAGGAGCTACTCAGAAGTGGGCTTGGTCATTTTTAGTTACTTATTATGGTGCTGTGAATAATGCGCCAGTAACAAAGCCAGTAGCATCTCCAGACATCAACGTACCATCTATTAGCCATACATTCGCAGATGCAGTACCAATTGTTGATTCAGCTACTGCAGTAAGAGTAAAACTACTCCCTACTGCAATTGCGGCATTTGACGTATCGTCTGCTAAGACTAAAGTACCTTCACCACCAGCAGGAACACAGTTAGATTTATCAGCATTTGTATAAGCTGCATTATCTAAAACTTTAATTGTTCCGATCATATCATCGTATCCTTTAGTTGCAGAGTCACCACTAGCATCAGTTGCATGACCACCTGTATTAATAGTATAAGAACCAGCGGCTCCACTATTACCAGCAATAGTTATAACAAACTCATACCATGTACCCACATCATCAGATTGGATAGTTGGAAGGTTTATTACTTGTATTTGACTAGCAGTACTATTAAGGTTAATCAAACTACCTGACTGAGCGACTGTTAAGTCTGTCTCAGCAGTAGTTGCACCCATGCTTATAACATTACGTTTAAAAAACGCTATGCCATTATCACTTATGATAAGGTCATTAGAGTTATCATACTTATTTTGTCCATACATTGGATTAGCCATAATATACCCCCTTAACCTTGTTTCCACACAGCATGGGCTTCAGGCATACTGAATTCCATACCAGCTTCAGTTAGTATTAGATCAACTCTACGGTCAACACCACTATTTTCAAGTGTTTGCACACCTACATAAATAGCAGTATCACGATCTACACCGTTGCCGACCAATGGACGATACTTAGCATACTTCATATTGCAAGCAAGGATTTTCACATTTGTGCCATCCAAGTGAATATTACGTACGATATTAAGATCACCATAAACAGTGTTTATAACACTAACACCAAGACCTAGTACATTTTTCTTAGCAGATACACCAAGATCAGAATAGTAATTATTGATATTATTACTAGTATCATTACCAATCTTTAGATTTTGCAATGCATATCCACCAAGTTTATGTAGCCAATTGTATACATCTGTTGAACAGAAGAATACAGTAGCATTACCATTATTGTAACGTGGATCTAAGAAATTAGACATATCATCTAGAAAGTCATCTTGACTTTTAGCAGTTGTCCAAGTAAACACATTACCTTGACTTAAGCAGTAATCAACAGCACCTTGAGTGTATTGAACACCACCTTGAGTAGCTTGTGATCCGAAAAGTAAAGATTGCTCGATATCCCATTTATGTTCAATCAACTTTTCTTTCCATACACGAGCCCACTCGCTAGAGTCATACTTCAAAGAAGTAGCTCTTGCTGTGTTAGTCATTGCCATGCTTGTCTTCCAGATTTGAGTATATCCAAATCCAGTTGAGAAAGGCTGATCTTTCCATGTTTCAGGATAACCAGAACCTTCAGCATGTGCACTTCCTACTACATAGCATCTTGCACGTTCTAGACCATCTGCAATATTAAATGCAGCATATTCTGCTAAAGTAGTACCAGCACCATCAAGTGGTTGATTTGCAGTTCCACCAGCACCCCAGCCAGCTAATTCATGATTAGTAGCTGAATCTGATACTGGACGTATGATAGTTAGTTTAAGATTGACAGCAAGTGAATCACTACTATCTTTAACTTGCTCTACTTTACCAACTAAATAGTCTACAGTATTAAATGCATCGGATGCAGTTGTTACTGCGTCACCACCTATAAAAGGTACTTTTACCATTTGACCTTCAAGAAAGAAAACAGGTTTTGTACCTGCGCTTCCTACTTTTAAATCAGCTTGACCATTAATCCCTTGGATATTTCCTTCGGATTTATAATCAGTTTTCATTTCTACCCACAGTACATCACCTTTTGCGTTAATCAACTCATCTGTTACTGTAGCATCAGATGCTGCAATAGCACCTTCTGTTGCGCCCCAACCAGTCACATAAGCATAACGCTTATGATATGATTGTCTACGCTCAGTAAACTTGAATGATGGATCGTCTGTAGGGTTTTTTGATACCATTGACACAAATCTGAAAAACGGATCTTGTGAAATGGATAGTTCAGAAACTTGGTCACCAAAGTTGTACTTTCGCCTCAGATCACCAGTATCTAAACCAGAACCTGCGGACGAAGGTGAGTCAACATCAGTAACAGTCAAGTTACTTAAATTGAATAAATCAGACATGATTTACCCCCCTTTATTATTATTTTAGACTTCTCGTTTTAATGTACTATCCAAACAATCCGTCAACTCCACCGTCAAGATCCTTAAGTACATCAAGGATTTTGTCGCCTTCAGACTTATTCACTTCACCAGCATTATTAGTGCTAGCTTGTGATGTTGGAATACTTCGTACATTCTTCATTTGGCGCAAGGTATCTTCTTTAGAAGCGTTTGCAACATTCTTCTGGACCTTATCTCGGTTCACCAGATAGTATGCATCGTCTAAAGTCATGCGATGGCCTTTTGCCTTTTCCTGAAATTCTGAAAACTCTTCATTAGTTAAATTATGGCGTTTTTTAAAGTCTTCTTCAGCTTTATGCAGTTCGCTTTTAGCTCTTGCAGCTTGAACTCTTTGTTTTTCTGCAGTTAAATGCTTTTGCATACGCTGATTAACTTGTTCATTTACCATATGACTCATAACTTTAGCAGAGTCAGATTCAGGGTTGGTAACAGCTTCATGAGAATCAAAAACAAAATCTTCATCTAGTTTCAATTTATCTTGAACACTTTGATTAGGTTTACCACCTTGCTCTAAGTAGTCCTTAATATAAGGAATTAAATGAGGATCTTTTTTCATCACCTCTAACAATGGTTGTAATGGTTTGAGCTCTTTGAGCTCGGCATTTAACCTTTGTGCTTCCCGAGAAGAATCGCTGTACCTCTTTTCCCAATTTTGCTCAGGATCCGTTTTGATTTCTTCTACGGGTTCTCCACTATTACCAGTTTCCGAGGGGTCCTCAGCTTTCGCTTGGGGAGTTACCTGTTCTTTGTCAGTAGAGTTTGTGTGCGTAATTGCACTGTTTACGTCATTTTCTAACGCATCAAAGAATGCATCCGTAGAGCTAGATTGTTCTTCAGTAGTGCCTTGCATTACTGTTTCCATATCTAGGTTACTCTTTTGCTTTTCTTTAGCCATTTCTAGCCTCCTAATTTATGATTGTTTTTGTTTACCTGTCAAGTCAGCTATTTGTTTCTGTAAATCTTGCCTGAGTTTCTCACTTTCAGCCTTCTCTATTGCTTGAAGAACTTTTTGTTGAGAGTCAGTTTGCAAATAGCTTTTTTCAAGTCTTTGCTTAGTATCGTTTACTTTCTTGTCGACCTCGGACGCACCTTGTAGCACCTTAGCTTTTATGCCAGCCTGTACAAGCTGTCTGGTCAACGTTTCTATTGTCCCTTCTTTTTCTTTCACTTGTTCCTCCATAGCAGATACTTGGCCTTGCATTTGAGCTAAATTGCTCTTACGTTGTGCGATATTCTGCTTATTTTTAATATCGGTTTCTGCTAATAACGCTATGTCATCGATAACACCTAGTTGCATTAATTCTTTTAACTCTTCTAAATATGCCCATCTATTAACTGGCATTGTAGAGCCCGCAATAAGTCGAACATCGAACTGTGCTGATTCATAATCCATATATTTTCCTACAGCCTTGCCCATATCATTATACATTGGTATATTGACTTCAACTTCTTTAGGCTCCATCAATGCATTAGGCTGTATAATTCTAAATACCTTATTGCTAGTATAAACACTTTGTGAATATTGCATTACACATTTTCCAACTTGCCTTAATGCTGGTTCAATACAATTGTTTAACCAATACTTAATTCTTCTTGTTCCATATTCATCCATTGCTAACATTCCACGATATGTTTCATGTTGAGCTCCAGTATCTCCCTGCATAGAAGCATATATACCAGCAAGATATTCCATATCTCCCTTACCTTCAGCTACTATTTGTCCAAAAGCAGATACTATAGGAGCAGGCATTACAGGTGTAGGTGCTTGAGCACCTGGCCTGATTGGTAGCAGCGCACCTGGGCTAGATGAATACTTTTCCCAATAATCAGTATCAATAGATCCTTCTTCATGCATCCATCTTAAACTTGATCCTAATGAAGCATTATGCACCATTAACTGATGAGCTTTATTCATTTCACGTTGTTTACCAATCAACGGAGATACAGCTGACATTGGATATGGAGTTCCAGTCCATTTGTAATGAAATGGTATAATTGGATACTCTGTAATTTTATCTGGTAAAAATCTTTGAGATATTGTTTTATCACCTATTACAATAGTTTGCTGTATTTTATCTTCATAGAATTTAACAGCCTCAATAACCATTGCTTGGAATGTTGGATCTTTTTCAAGAGCTTTATATTCTTTGTCAGTAACAATATTATTTTCTACCTTAGATGCTTCATTTTGTAATTCAGACATTTTTTCATTATAAGCATTTTGAATCTGTGTCTCCATCAATTCTTGCTCTTTTTTAAGTTCTAAATCCATCCTTTCAGGAAGCATATCTCCTTCCTTTACCGCATCTTGCATCTGCTTTTGTTTTTCCAAAAACGATACCTGCATTTCAGCTTGCATTTCCTGAATGTATACGTCCACCTGCTGTTTAATCTGTTGTAATACTTCCTCATCTGGCAATACTCTGTAAAATACATTCATATAAGGTAACTTTACTTTTTCGTAGCATTCAAAATACTCCAATAATTTTTCATCATGTTCATTAGATTGAAGAGAGTTACGCATGTTAGTTCCAGCTGTATGTGTAACTCCCGCAGAATCAACTCCAGCAAATTGAGCACCTGCTGTATGCCCACCTCCTGCACCTGAAATTACATCTTTATATGTAAAATCTTTTTGAGTATCATCATATGTTTTGGTAGAAAAATTACCATGATGTTCTTGTCTGGAAGAAATGTTATGAATCTTTCTTGCACTCTCAGGAAACTTTTGTTTTAGATGTCCTAAAGGTAATACTTTTTTAATCATAACATAAGCTGCATCTCTGAATAATATATCTCTAGATTTTGCATCTATATATACATCAAAAGAATCTGGCTGCTCTATTATTACTTCACCCATACCTCTATCAGCATTAGGATCAACATTTATCATTAAATAACCTACAGATTTAGTTACGCAATCATTAACAGCATTTGACATTAATGCACTACCATCAGAATGATACCATATATAATCTGCTATATCAGAAAATACAGCAGCAACATCTGTATCAGACCCCTCAGCCCCGATAGCCTGCCACCGAGGCCGATTAGCGGTAGCGTAAAAGTTTAACATTTCAACAACTGGTATAATTCTATTAATAGTAAATGTAGGCATGCCTTGTGCTTCTAAAGCTTCAGTTTCTTCAGAGCTTAATTGATTATCATTAGCAAAATCATATCCTTGCTGATTTATATATTCCCATTGTTGACGTAAGCCACTCTCTGCTATTTCAAATAGATTTAATATTCTATCTGCAGTTTTATCATTAACGCCTTTATACTTGCGCCTTCTTTTCTTAGCCATCTTTCTCCCTTATTTTGGAACTACATTCATTGCACCTGACAAAGTCCCTAGGGGCATGAGCATCTTTTTCCAATTTAAATAATCTTTTTTCAATACTATACATCCAATCTTTTAAAGCATCATCAGTCATGCTACTACCCAAGACTTAGGAACTGGTGTAGATTTTTTATACATTCCATCTTCAGTTAATTTAACATTAGAATCAGGATGAGCATGCAAACATGCATATGCAAGTGCATCAATTGTATCATCATGAGCCATCCTTGGTCCAAAGGTAATAATTTCACGATGCAAATCATAATGCTCCTTTTTAATATATATTTGACCAACTGAAAATCTTTGAGCCAATATAGACTGTATCCGATCTCGCTTAGATTGCCTTGTACCAGGTTTTTCTTCCTTGTATTTAACTGTAAAATCATTTCTTCTTAACATTTCTGACTTTAGAGTTTGAAACACTGGCCTTGACATTGTTGTATCTTCAATAACAAATAAACTAGGTTTATATGTATTATTAACTTCGAATAGATAATCAACAATACCTTTTTGATCATTAGCCTGTATACCAAGCACAGGTAAGCCACGTTGACGAATATAGTCTAAAACATAAACCCTGTTGTAACTATCAATACCTATAGTAATAATTACTGAATAATCACTATCCCTTCGCTTAATATCAGTAGCAGTATCTACACCTGTGAAAACCGTTATAGGAAGGATATCTCCACCTTCCTTTAATATATATGATACACCTTCATTTTCATTATAAAAAAAGGATCCATCCCAATACTTAACATGATCTCTGCTAAATACTGAATGATCTTCACTCTGAACTTCCATCATATACTCTTGATAGAATTTATGAGGTTGACCTGAATCTGAATAGAATTTTTTCTTACGTTCTATTTCATCTCTACCAAACCAAGAATCCCATAAGATATCTCCCATTTCATTTTCTACCTTATACATTAAGACATCCCACGAAAAATCTTCCTTATTAGCTTTTGCTTTATCGTGGTTAACAATGAGATTATTAATAAAACTATCAAAATGCACAGGTGTACCATTAACCCTAAGGCGACCAGTATGAGGCTCAAGAGCAGGGAACACAACAGCTGTAATGAGATTAGAGTTTTTTGCCCTAGCATCGGAAGTGATGGTATTATTTTCGTCCTCAAAGTCGTCCAAAACAACGAGATCATAACGTTTATGTAATTTAGCACCACCCCTAATCCCAGAGATATTCGATTTCGAAATGAGCTTACATCCATTGGATAACTCTATATCTGTTTCTGTCCATTTTTTTCCCCTTAAATCTCCAAAATAATATTGGATCCTATCATTAATTTCAATATGCGATTTTATATAATCCATATTACCAGTTGCTAATTTTGCAGTTGCTGATATCCAGCCATAAAAATAGGGATCATCATTATCATCTAATCCCCAATCTTTTCTAACTCCTGCAAAGCAAAAATCTCTCATTATATCTGCCTTGGTTAATACCGTTTTACCATGACCTCTAGGCATAATAAATGCAGTCTGTCTAATAGATTTGTCATTTATTTTATCTGCTACACTATAATGAAATGGTGGAGTTTCAGAACGAAGAAAATCATCTGGTAAAAATAACTTACCAAATGATATTAAATCCTTAAACGCAAGTTGTAAGGATTCTTCTTCTTTTGAAACATTGTGAAAATTAAGATTTACGTTCTTATCTACCATTTACCTATTGGACAACTAGCTGCTTTTATTTTTGTTTTTAATTTCATAAAACATCCACACTTCTTACAAGTTCCTGTCGGTTTAAAAAAATACTCACATGCTTGACATGCAGCCCATCTAGATTCGGTATCATCACTTACGATTTTCTTTTTTAGATAATTTCCGAAGTCCTCTATCTGTCCCATGTACTTCCCAAACTGGATGTGTTTTTCCATCTAACGGTCATGTGTGAGTAGCTTTTTCCATATCTTGCCATAAATTAACTTTAACTTTCATAGACCCATTCTAGTTCTAACTTGGTCTAATTTGCTTTTCATGTCATTAATTATATCTGCATGATCTTGCATCATCTTTACTACATAATTCATTCTTTCACTTAATTCTACTATTCGTTCCATGTGCTTATCCTTTGCTGGCTTTTTTACAGCCTTAGGCTTCGTCATAGAGTTTTCCAATGTCTACCTCCAATGCTTTCATTTCGTCTATTGTTGGGGCATTTTCAGTTTCAGTAAATGCAGGATTAGTAACCTGTTCTAGTTTTTTTGCATTCACATGTTCTGTTATGCCGTGTTTTTTAAGTAGATTTAAATTATCTGCAATATAGTTATATGTTTGAGATGTTACATCATCCCAAGCCTCATTTTCAGGTAATTCATCTACTCCTACTATTCTTGATAATACATTTGCATTATGCTTGAATGCCTTTACATGGTCAGGATCTTGTGAGTTCATTGAGTTGATTTGCTTTTCCAGATTTAGGATAAACGCAATCTCGTTATCTAGATTGTACGCTTCTGTATCACCAAACTCTAATATCTCACCTTCTTTAGTTTTAAACTTAAGCATTTCCATCCCCTAGTAAATCTTTTCTTTCTTCAATAGTTTCAGTATCCTGTGGAAGGAATCCTTTAAATACTGCACCTCCGATAGCTGTAATTTCTTTTTTAGTTTCCTTTATTTCTAAAATATCAGCTAATTCAAATAATGCTTTCAATTTATCTGAATCCTTCTCTCCATTTACTGCAACATCTCTGATACCAGCTAATACTAGTGTATCATCTATTCCTAGTTTTTGTAATACTGGTTTTATTGATTCCTTCATAGCTGTTTTTATTCTCTCTTGTTTTAATAAAAGCCCTGCACTAGCATGGGCATAATCTTTACTTTTTGCATCAAATGCTTGTAAATATGCATCAGTTGCCTTCATTCCTTGTGCTACAAACTGACAAAACAATTCTTCCTTAGGTGTTAAATTTTCACGACTTTTAACACTAGTATAAGGAGACTTGCCAGAAAGGTTATAAATATTCTCCCTTCTATCAGTATCCATTTGGTATTCCTTGCTACAAATAAAAGTACCTGTGCAAGTACCAACATAATTCACATCCTTTTTACGATATGGGCGTTTTAGGTGCCCAGACCTTAATATTTGAATAATGCATCCATCATCCGCTAACACCCAGTCACCAACAGTTGCATTTCTCCAATCGGCTTTATAATCAATTCCTTGAGGAACCTCATCTATACTATCATAGACAAAATGCTTCCTATCCTTTATAGTATAGTCCCTCATGCTTCAGCTAATCCTTCTTTCCAGATTAATTCCATTAATTCATCATCCTTCCAATAATCAGGATCTAGCTCAATATCATAATCAGTATAATCCAATGCATTTGGCTTAGATGCATCTTCAATTCTCTCTTCAATATACTCCAGCTCTTCTGTCTCATCATTATAACATATTATAAGATGATATATTTTCATTTAATATCCTTTCCATATCTATCACCCGTGAGGCCCTTAGGCCGAACGCTATATCAACATCAAGGCGTAGATACAGTAACATAGTTTACATACTCTAACCAATACGAGTCAAGTTCTCTAAGTCCTTAAAAAACAACATTGTAAGGTGATTAGGAAAATGCGCTAGCATTTGAGTAATCAATCCTAAACAACATTATCTGTTTCAGGCTGTTGCTTTGACTCCTTTTCTTCTTTTGCTGCATTAATTTTTTCTGTCTTACTGTGTAGATGTTCCATGAATTTAGCTTTCTTGTGAGTAAACTCTAAGAACTCATTAAATATTTCCATCAAATTAGTCACCTGAGATTGGGTTACCATTTGATTGTACCTGAGTTCGTTTAGCATCTGGCTTAAGTCTTTGTTTGTAAGCTTCCTGTTTTTCTTTATTTTCATTGCAATCTCCTGTTAAATGAATATGATCTGTCTGACAATATTTGGGACAAGTGTATTCTGCACCTGGACAGTACTCCAAGTAGATTTCTCCGTACCACATCACAAAAGCTAAAGATAGAGCTAGGCATATGTTTCCCACTAGTCAAATTGCCCTAGTGAATGCCCATACTCCTATATTAAGTACTGCAATAGATAAAACCATAGTACTAGCACCCATCATAAATAGGTAAATATTCCATATCCCTAGTATTAGATTTATCCATCGTACAAATTGAAATGTTTCATCTTTTTTCATCTTATCGCCAAGCAATGCTAGTCTCTCTAAAAAGCTGGTTATATAAGACCAAGCATGCATTTATGTCCCCTTTACTTATAGGTAAATATATATCGATTTCGTTAACTTTGCAAAGATGTGATTATCGTCACATTCCTCCCTACGGCTCCACTTAAGGTTCCGCCTACGGGGTAGAGGAGAAAGTTTCAAAAATTGGGGCATTTTAGTATATGACTATATTCAAAAGGTATCGGGGTTGAATTCTGTTTTTCTTGTTTAGAATTCAGTTAATTTTCATTTCAAATCAAATAGAAAGGGATATACTATGTCAAAGAAACAAACTGTAGCAACTCCGAAGGCTACACCAAAACTACCTGCAACCATAGACATTACTGAATGGAAAGTAGGTCAAATCAAATGGTCAGAGAAATGGATAGATGCAAAGACAGAGAAGAGGGGTTCAGCCTTCTACTCTATTCAACTTGGTCAAACAGACAAAGGTGTTGCAGAGTTCACTACTGATGACAATGCTACTCAAGCAATTCAAGTTACAAGAAACTTCTTTGCAAAACCTGAAGAGCGTGAGAAATTACCAGTTATTCAGTTTAGTGGTGGCAAACCTGTTTACGAGAAATTGAAGAAACAGATGCCTATTGTTTATATCAATGTCAATCCAGAGTATCAAGGTCACTTTTATATGACACCTGAACGATATCAACGTTACATTGATGAGAACAAAGTTGTCTTATCAAGTGCAGATATGAAACAAGTAGCCAGTCAGTTACCTTCATAGTCTCTTCCCCTTCATTGGGGAAATACTTTTGTAAATCGAAAATACTAGGGGGATTTCTTAATAGACGTCCCCTTAGTCTCTCATCTATCAATATAAAGGAATAATAACATGAAATTTGTAAATACATGGCTTAATGAAATAATGCTACCAACCCTATCAGTAGTAATAAGTATTTGGGCTTTTGCAGTATTAATACAGATAATGAATGATCTTTACATACTTGTCTGTAGCTTTTAATTTACCCGAGTGGATAGTCGTATCGGTGAGGTTATAATCCTTGCTTATATCGATGGTTTTGGGCTTAATACAGCTATTCACTCAACACATTCCCAGTGATATTAGCCAATCGTAAATGTCTCAACAATACCAATAAAAGCGATAAAACCTGTCATACGTGGCGGACAGGCACTGGGATAAAAATTATAACTAATTAATACGAGGATTAGAGGAAGTTTCACGCTGTTTAGGGAATAGACACAAGCGAGAAGTAAATGCTACTTTAGTGATGTTTAGTAGTATACTTTGAGTGTTCTAAAATAGCTATAAATGCTATGATATTCAATGCTAGATAAAAAGAAGAACGGGGAGTTTTATCAACTCAATGGAGATTTGGAATCAAATCTGTGTAGTAT
>VTLG01000744.1_pt1 | contig 33694 bp, 18 predicted proteins | sample 4694571 | NCBI WGS metagenome assembly VTLG01 (sample SAMN12604809, study PRJNA352737) | marine metagenome | biome: ENVO:00000447; feature: ENVO:00000209|ENVO:00000569|ENVO:01000036; material: ENVO:00002151; isolation source: viral sequences binned using virsorter ...
AGTTTGTTCAATTACTGCTGCTGTAATAGTATCTGTAGAAGGATCAAGAGTAATAGAACCAGTACCTACAGTCAATACACCAGTAATTCTTCCATCACCACCAACAACTAATTCAGTAGGTGAATAAGTAACTCCTGTACCTACAAGTAATCTTTGTCTAGCAGTAACAATACCAACAGAATCTATATTAGTAACATCTTCATATGTAATTGTTCCACCAGCAGATATATTTCCCGCTACAAATAAACTCTTAGCAATACCAACTCCACCAGAGAATTGTACAGCACCAGTTGATGAAGATGTTGATTCAGTTGTATCACTAAACGTAGCAACACCAGTAACTACTGTTCCTGTAGCAGTAACAATACCAACACTCATTCCAAGTGTTGATGAATTACCTTGTGTTAAAGTTTGATCGAGAGTCTCTGCAGCAGGACTAAGAGCAGTACTAGCAATACCAACCCAACCAGATCCATCAAAAATAAGGAGCTTATTGGTCCCTGTTGTCTGATCAAAAGTAACGTCATCTAAATCTTTAATGAATCCGGCACCACCGCCACCCATAGTGGATAGTTGTGTTTGTATACGATTAACAAATATTCTATAATGTTCTGCTAGATCCTTTAAAGTAGCAAACTTCTTATCCAATGGGGTCAAAGGATCTTGACCTGTCCCAATATTCTCTGCAGTATCAGGTGGTTCATTTAGAAGACCTTCTTGAATCATTGAAAGATCTTTCTGCTTCAACTGAATATCATAAACAAGAGCCTTAAGTTCAGTTAGATTCCTAAGTTCCTTTCTAATAGTCTTAAGATCTTCCTCATAATACTTTGGTTTAGGTAAAGTCTTTATTCTTTCTTGAAGAGACTTAACCTCTTTATCCATATGATCAGCAAGAGTATCTGTAGATTTAACAAATGTATCTTGCAGATTCTCTACAGTCTTCTTAGTTACCTCACTGAATGCATCAAATTTTTCACCAACCTTCTCCTCAAATACTATTTCAAATTCTTTCTGATTGTTCTTTAGTTTCTTTTGTAGTTTCCAAATAACATCAGATTGTTCTTTCAATTGATCAAATATATCCTTCCTTACAGTACTAACTCTTTCATGAATAGTCTTGAAATCGGTTTTTGTTTCAAACTGTTTAGTGCTTGATTCATCATGTATACTTTCTATTTCTTGCTCAACACGTGTTGCTAAAGTAGAGATAGTATCTCTGACACTTCTGAAGTCTTCATCGATAACATTAAAAGATTTACCAACCCAAGCAAAATCAGGTACTTCATTTACTTTGTGGATCCATACAGGTAATGATGGTATAGAATCCTCAACTTTACCAATAGATTCTCGTAGTGCTTGTAACTCATCTTCATAGTACCTTACCTCAGGGACTATTGGAATAGACTCTTTAACCTGCTCAATAGTTGCTGTTATTTCTTCTAGTTCATTACTATAATCCTTTATCTCAGGAACTTCTGGAATACTATCACGAACATCATTAACCATTCTAACAAGTTCACCCCACTCAGGTGCCTTGATTACATCCTCTACTTCTAAAAAGGAGTTACCATCAGCATCTTCAATGGTTTGAACATCAGTCCTAGTAAGAGTCTCTTCTTCTAACTCTTCTTTCTCTATGAACTGCTCAACAGAAGGTAAACTCTCAGGCTGTACAATATACTCGTCGATAGACGGCAAATCAGCAATAGAAGAGTTCTTTACCATATTTCTATTTATTTTTCGGATTTTGTGCGTCTTTTAGAAGTTTAGATAAATCAGCCGTAGACCCAACAAACAATGCATTAGTTACATTGGTTGGTCCTTTAGCAGACTCTTCTTCCACATCTTTAAGTTTCTTTTGCAGATCCATCAACTTATCAGTTGAATCTGCAACACTTTTGATTAACTGGCCAGCAACTTCATAAGCACGTGGCATTTCACTTTCTTGAGCAAGTTCAAGAATACCGTTGATTGCTTCCTGTCCTTTCTCAATTATACTATAAAGATTACCTCTGGTATATTCATAATCAGTTCTTACTTCTGTTTTCTCTTCTGGTCTAGGAGGTTTTTGAATACCAACCTTCTTTGATTCTGTTACTACTTCAGCAGCAACATCGAATGTTTTTTCTAACTCTGTAAAGTCTGCCATGATTAAGCATCCACGTCAGCGTCTTGAGACGGACTATAAACCTTCATATCCTGGAAGAAGGAAGTTGTCTCATTGAATCCAAAGTCATCACCAATATCAATGAGTGCATTATCAGCAGCATCAATAAGATCTACAGTAGCTCCATCTCCATGCTCTGCAGCAGATGTTCCATCTTGAGCACGTTTCACTACAAGGTTATTGCCATCAATCTCTGAGATCTTGATGGTCTCTGTGTCAACATAGATTCTATCACCAACAGAGAGATTAGAAGCATCTCCAACTGTAATCAGAGTTTCATTTTCAGTGACATGCTCTGCAAGGTATGTTGTTCCATCATTAGTATAATCCTTAGTAGCACGAGGAGTAACACTGTAACGAACCTCTCTTCTGAAGTCCTTCCCTTTCCTTGTACTGTAATCGATAGTTGCCTTCTTGATGATTCCAGTAGAAGAAGAAGGAACAGGTCCGAATAGGTAAGTCTTAGCAGTAAATGTTAATGTGTATATTAATGCTCTACGTTCTGAAAAATCTCCTTCATAATCATCGGTAAAAGAAACACTGTCTAAGACAATAGGTACATCTCTTTTTTCACCTATAGAAGAAATAAGATTGATTGTAAGGTTATATGATGGTTGGAAATATGGTAATATTTGTTCTACAATCTGCAATGCATCATCATTTAACTTTGCAAGAATATTCAACTCAAAACTCATATTATATGGCACAGGCATATAAACCTTCTTAGCAGTTGATTTATCGCTAGTAGGTGCAGTAATAAAAGTCTGAGTCTGAGTTACTTTCCTAGAAGGATCATAACTTAAACCATTAAACTCAAATGACATCCTAGGGAGCGTAATAGTCTGTGCTCCTTTAAGATCAGGTGTCTGCTCTAAACGTGCCAAAAACTTCTGAATGGGACCATAAGCCAATGGTACCTTCATAACGCTAACAGCTTTATTGCTGCTATCAAGATGCTTGATAGTTACGTTATTAAAAAGCGTTCCAAAACCGATAACGGTCTTTCTTAGGATCTCATGATAGAAATATTCAAACACTGATTAGATCTCAACTACTTACTATTTAACAATTTTTTCAGACCCACCATGAAGATTCTCAGATCCACCTAACCAACTACCACCATTCTTAGTAGCCATACGATACATCTGTTCATGCATAGTCACTACTTCTTCAGCAGACTTCTCGTGATCTGGGGTTGATTTATGCCTTGATTGATAAGTCTTTTCAGATTCTATCTGATCACTATCATCGGGATTCTCAAGTAAAGCTGCTATTTCCTCCTCTGGTCTAGGAGGTTCATATTCTGATGGTGCAGTATCTTCCCAATCAAAAGTCTTAGCAGAATCCTTAGCAATAGGCATTTTATCTAAAGGGTTTTGAAACCAATCATCATCAGGTGTAATAATCACTTCCATTTAAACATCTCCAAAGGGGTTTCGTTGTGTCCAGTCAGTAAGACCACTAATGACAACACTATCACCAGCAGTTTGTATATTATCATTATCCGCATATGGTGTCACTAGATCATCAGTAGTATCCACTGCAAGAGTATAAACTGCTGCGGATTCATCACCAGTGATCGACTCTCCTGGGTTAAATGTTCCTGTTGCAATACCGACCACAAGTGTTTTAGTCGTTGCGTCCCAAGATTTGACTCTTGCTTTAGTTCCTGTTGTTCCACCTGTAATCTCCTCATTAAAGTAAAAATCACCAGATCCCAGTAGACCAGGATTACTGATAGTAACAGTAGGAACATCAGTATAACCACAACCAGCATTAGACAGTCTAGCAGAGCGTATAGTGCCTCCTATAGCAACTACATCACCAATAGCAGTTACACCCGTTCCAGGCGATGTGAAGGTGATTGTAGGGGTTGCTCCATAGTATCCTGAACCATGATCAGTAATAGTTACTATACCAACAGTTCCTGTAGTCGCAATACCAACCGTTACAGCGATGCCAGTACCTCCTCCACCAGTAAAGGTGACAGTAGGTGTTGATACATATCCTTCTCCAGGGTCAGTAATCATTATACTTTCAATAGCATAAGATGTACTGAGTCCAGCCTTACTAGTTGTTATTGCTACAGCAGTGGCTGTAATGCCGCCAGCTGGAGCGCTAGAAATTGCAACTGTAGGGGTTGCCCTGTATCCGTTTCCAGGATTAAGGAGATTAATGAACTGAACACCGCCGTCTCTAAATGAGGTGACAGCAGTAGCTGTTGTTCCGATACCAGTAAGTGTGAGAGTTTGGGAATATCCAATCTCGGTGGTTTCATCATCAATCTGACCAATCCCAGTATCAACTGTTTCGTCCTCATAACGGAAGACTTCACATGATAGTTCGTAGACATATAGTTCTTTTAACTGGAAAAATGGTTTAGCGTGTTCAACAAACTTAATCTCATACAGTCTATCATCAAGTGGAAACCAAATCAAGTCCCCTTCCTTCGGTCTGGAGGATAGATTAATTCCCGTTTCATTTCTAATAAGAGGTTGGATATACGTTTCGAATCTTTCTCTTGAAATGACCAAGTTAATATCGTCCTGTACCTCAACACCAAACTTCGACAGGATTCTACCATTTCCTTGATAGACGTCATAGTTATTAACGTATGCCTCTAGTGGATATGCATCATCAAACTTCGACTGTACTACCTCTTTAATGATAGTATTAGTCGTTAGATACTTACGAGGAATATAATAACATTCGACACCATAAATCTTAATCATCTCATTATTGAGAGATTGAAGAAGACTTTGCTCGTTGCGAGTCCCTTGAGTGAAGAATGGATTTAATGCCATTATGCTATCATGTCAAGTGGTGGCATTTCATATTCGTTAAACATCTCTTCCTTGATCTTGTCTATCTCAAGTTGTGCATCATCATAGATTTGACGGCCATTTAACTCAATACCGCCTGGAAGTTTGACTCCCTGGAACTTAATAAGATTTTGACCCCACTGCCGTTTCATAATAGCAGTAAGATATCTCTTTAAGAATCTATCATTCCAAACTTTTGTAAAATCATTAGGATCTAGAAGTCGCCAACAATCAATGATCAAATAATCATCTGCACTCATACTACCAAAATCAACATCAAGATATAATCTATTCTGTCTAATATTAAATCTAATTTGCTTCTCAGTATTCAATAAGAAATCAATATCTTCTAACCTCGTCTTAGTCATCGCATATGTCAAGAGTTCCATTGAACCCCAATAATACACATCATTCAAGAATAACTGATACTTCACACTAAACATATTGTTTGTCATAGTGTTAGATCCATCAAATCGATAGATCTTATTCACACCAACTACAGACTTAGGAAGTTCAATATAGTTACTATTTTCTTCATAGTCAAATGTAACTGCTGTACCATCTGTTGAAATACCAGAACTAGCAGGTGCAGTTGCAGTTGTTGTGACAATACCTATGTTTTGACTATTACCTCTTGCCTGTCCTCTATCAATATCATTCTGAGTTACCTTATACTTAAGAGGCATCTGTATAACACCATCATAGTGCCTCTCGTGCCACATCTGAAGGGCATCGTCAAGTAAATCGCTTGCTTGTTCGTCGGCAACGTTAACCTCGACCACCGGGTCTCCCAGCTGCCTCTTAGCGTAAGCAATTATTTCGTCTCTAGAAGCAGGCTGAGCCATATTACCAAGTTTTTATCTATTTATCAAAGGGTGGATGATATACCACCTCTTACCAGAAGTGTACCCTCTACAATCCTATAAACATGACTAGTTCCTGTCTTAACATTCACATCATAAACATATCTACCTTCGGATAATGCTTCTGTTTGAGTTGTTGTTAAACCAATATGAAACTTTCCATCATATGCACTAGTAAATCCTACAGTGAAGGTAGCAGTTGCAGCTGAACCTACATGCTTTGCCATCTGTGCTGATAGATGTGTATGACCAGTGAAGTCATAAGCAGCTCCAGAAGGAATGTTTACTGTATACGTACAAGTAAATGAAGCACCAACATTTACCACCAAATCAGTAGTTGGTGGATAATCTGACGTGGTGTCAAATGTAAATGTTCTAGTTGCCATTTACTAAACCCTTTAATAGTTCTTTGATTTCACGTATTTCATCCTTAAGAGTATCTAGTTCAGCACGATCAAGTTGTTTTTGTTTACGTGCATTAATATACTTTTCATACTCATTCACATCAGTAGAAACAATTGCATTGCTTTCTTCATCTCTATAAAGAGCATGAGCATCTTTGACTGGTGTTAACTTTGTCATGAAAGTGCAATCGCCCTGAATTCTCTAACGATTGGTGGATGTGCTTGATCCGTACCAGTCATCATAATCTTAATCTTGAATCCATTGAATTCTTTAAGATTATCAATAGTAAACTCATACTCACGGAACTCTGATCTCTTCAATGAAGGAGGTACAAACTTATCAGGAAGTCCTGAACTATTTGACGAAAGAATAATAGCACCATTCTCATCCTTATTATCATAACCAGGGAAGAGATCATAACGAGCGATATTCTGGTTATCATCCTGTCTGAAGATAGCATATGCAACTCTTATATCAGAAGTAGATGTTCTGTTAGCAGAGAACATAACCTTAATACCAGTAGCAGCAACCTGAAGACCTACATTCTTTGTAACGTAAGTAGCAGAGGATGGATCTTCACCAGCAATCTTAACTCTACTATCAGTAGCAAAGTTATCAATAGTATCATCAACTCTATTAGTAGTAAGAATAGTACTTACACGATCAATATCAATGACAGGTGAAACATAAGGATCATTGCTGTTCAAATCACACTGCATATTAAATGACTTATTACCAGGAAGAGCACTTAACTTACTATCCTCATTGACCTTAGAAGAAATCATACGAGGACTATCCATGAAGTTTGTATCGTTCAGACGAACTGGTTCATATCCTTTATCAATAAAGGAAGTTTCGATACCACTTACACTTCTTGCACTAACTGTTCTAATCCTAGAATCAATAGAAGTTCCCTTCGGTGATAAGGTTTGAACATTTGGTGTAATAACTTCATACTGAATATTCTGAGAAGCCTTGATTCTAGACTCACCACCACTCTTAGTCTTATTGAAATAAAGACTCTTAAATCCTTGAGCACTTGCTGATCTACTAGTACCTATTCCAACATTATCGGAAGAAGTGGCACCCATATCAATACCAACGTAGTAACTATCCATTGTAATAGGATGAGAACCCTGGTTAGCAACTTCTGACATATTATGAGTCTTATTGATTCTCCTTAGAGAAACACCATTAAACTCATACTTATAAACTAGTGAGTTAACTGGATGAGTAAAGGCAAGAGTACTATCTTGTCCTCTTGTAATACCAGTTAGAATACCAGCAGCAGATGCACCAGTGTACTTAATAAGTTCGTTACCAATCGTAAGGTATCCTGGGTTAGTTGATCCAACACCTACTCCTTCAAAGTCAGTAAATGCAACACCAGAACTAACGGTCATATTACCAATATCATCTCTTCCATAAGAAACACTTAGAGTTGCTGGAGCAGCATCACTTACAACACCCTCAATCTTAACAAGGTTGTTGGATTCATGCATAGCATGATTCTGATGACGTACCTTAATAGACTTACCATCATAAAGAGGATCATTAGTAATACCACCAGATAAGATAGTTACATTAGAACCTGATCCATTAATCTCAGACCTAATACCAGTATTAGTAACATAAGTCATGCTACCACCAGCAGCAACAAAATCTCCCTGAACATCATCAAGGAACAATGTATTAGTCCATCCTATTGCAACAACAGATAATTGTGCTCCTGTACCAATACCATTACAAGCAGCAGTTGGAATACCAACAACGTCTCCGACCTTATATCCTGTACCACCTTGAGTAATACTTACAAATCCAACAGGACCATTCTTATTATTGGGATCCTGATAGACTGAACCAGCAATACCAACAAAAATGTCAACTTCCATTCCTGATCCAGTTCCACTGATAGTGAATGGTTGTACTCCAACTGTAGTAGCAACAGTATAACCAGCACCAGGATTGACGGAAAGTAGCGAATCTGTAGAAATACCACTTGTTTCCTTCAATACAGAACCACCAATGGCAACAATACGTCCTACACCACCAGACTCTCCTGATCCAGTTTGAGCAATAGCAACACCTTGAGTAATAATAGAATTACCTCCAACAGAAGATGTTAACCCAAGAGTAGTTTTCTTACTGTAAACAGTAATAGGGTTAGCATTAAGTTCTACAAGTTCATTATTACCAACATTAAGTTCTGGGTTGAAGAAGTTAACAGTTCCTGTAGTACCAGCAGTAAACTCTGCTCTGTTTAAAGTAAACTTAAGATCTTCAAACTGAGATGGTGTCCATGTAGAAGCGTTCTGTGACTTGAATAAGGAACCAAGATATGGTTGCTCTGTAATCAAGACTTTCTGTGATTCTGCTAAACCTAAAGTAGAAATATCTTCATCACCAAGTCTAGATATCCAAACGTTATATTCAGTAGATGGAGATACAACAACTAAAGCATACTCACTCATTGGCTCCAAGTATATTGGAGAATCAAAAGTAAACCTAGTTGGTACAGAAGCATCATTAGAAACCTGAATATTTGCAGGAAGAACATCCTTTTCACTGAAAGGAAGAATAGTACTTGTTGGAGTACCATTTACTACAGTTCTGATTTGTACTCCACAAGGTAGAGCAGTATCTTTAGTTGAGAAATAAAGATCAACACTAGTTAAGAAAAGACCATTTGGTTCTGCAATATCAAAGGATTGTGCTAGAGGATCATAGAACTGTGTAACAAGTTGTTGTTGAACTATTCTTGTATCACTACTAATAACACCCAAATCCCTTCTAGTAACGGTTCTTTGTGTGTCACTAAGAGTTCTATTATCTGTAAGATCTTCAGTTACAATCTGAGCATTTCTTGTACTAATAATAGTCTCTTGAATGGTTTCAATAACACCAGAAGATTCATACTCACTCTCAACAGAAGTAGTGATTGTTCCAGGAATAAGAGAGTTGACTGGTGAAGAACTAAACCTTAAGGTCTTCTTACCTGCACTAAACTCTGGGTTTTCAGCAATAGTACTATCAGGTACAAAGAATGAACCGATTATAGTACCAACATTATCACTAATCAAACGTGTTGCTGAAAGAGTTGCCTGAGCACCACTTGTTTGACCTCTCAAAGTCATTGTTCCATTAATGAAACCAAAATATTGACCCTGAGGTTGTAACTGTAAACTAAATGTGTCTACATTTAAAACAGTTGATGTAGAAGTATAAAGTTCTGGAAGACCTTCGTCATCATCATATGGATTGACAGTAAAGATATCATCGGGAGCATTATATGGACCATACTTATGGTTCTGAGTCGCAGCTCTAAACTGAATATATGGAGTAGTGGCAGTTGCTCCACCCTCATCAAATATATTTGGTGTACCAATGATTGTTTCACCAACCTGGAATGTACCATTTTGCATGGTAACTTCTAACAGTTTGGGGAAGCAGAACTTCTGTACATCTTCTCCATCGAAGAATGGGAATACTTGAGTTCTTGGTTTTACCCTTCTAATAACAAACTCAATATTACGTGACCGCATGAGAGGAATATTCTCACGGTTAACCACTCTATCTCCAAGAGATTCATCATCCCATCTTTCAACAAGTCTAGTAGTGAGTCCAGTTCTAGACTGTTCAGTTGTTGTAGTAGTATCAGTATTAGTTACTTCTGTACCAATAGTACGAGACCCCACTCTTACATCTCTAGTTCCAGTTACTACAACTTGTCCCCTACGGTGAGGGTTAGGAACTCTTCTAGTAACAATTCTAGGTGGATTATCTACTTCAACTCTAGTTTCCTGTGTAACACTTTGTGAAACATCTACACCAACCCAATCAGTTTGCCATGAGTTCCATTCTGTTGAAATCCAACCAGTATTCTCATCAGCACCAAGTTCTCTTTGGGTATCCCTAAAGTCACCTTCTACTTGAACTGTTCTAGCATCAATCCTTCTAGTATCAACCCAAATATCAGATGCTGGGTTCAACTCCATATTTCCTTTCCAGAAGATTACAGCAAATGGCTGTACATTTTCTGTTCTAGATGCATATTGTTGCTTAAGGTGTACAACTTCAGTATAATCAAGAGTTATTAAATCTCCTGTTCTACGGCAACCTGATCCAACTAAGTCAGTTGCAAATCCAAAATCTTGAGAAGTGTCTGCAGTTTGACCAATACCAATAATAGCATTAGTTCCTAATAATAGGTCAATAGCAGTGGTATAGTGCGATGGACGCATTTCACCAGTATTTCTGTCAATTGAAGCATTGAAATCAGGATCTGATGTACTCTGTGCGGTTGCATTCTTAAAGTTATCTACCAAGAATCCTGCTTTAAATCTATCAAGACCATCAGCGTCCTTGATAGCCATGTTCTTAGTATCACTTTCAAGTAAAGATAATGCAGTATAATACTCTAAATTCTTAACTCTTTGATCAATCCTACCAATATCGGACATCCGATATCTCTTATAAGACTTAACAATTGTCTTAACTTGACCTGCTTCATAGGTATAAGCAGGAACATATAATGTTCCAAGATCTAAAGCACCACTTACTGCCTCAGGAGGAACTGGTCTATCAGAAGCAGTTCCTATCTGAATCTGGAAAGAACCATTGGTTGTTAAGAATAATCTATCGATTCTAGGTAGATAATAAGTAAAGGTTATGTTAAGATTCTCATCATCAGAAAGAATCTTAGGAGAAGTCTGTCCTGACCCACTGAATACCCTTGAAGCAAACTCAAATGGTGCATAAGTTGCAGTAGCAGGATCATAAGTGGAAACTCTAGGACGAATATCAATAAAATCAGTTAATCTTTGAGTTAACCCAGCGTCAAGATAAGGAATATCCCATTGGAAACGCTCTGTATCATAACTATTAACACTAAAGATATCCCCTTCATCTGAAGCAGGAACTGTGTAATGTTGATAAACAACCTTTAATCTTCCTGCAGGTGCAGATTCACCTCTCCTCAATATTAATCTTGAATAATCATAGAAAGCACTACGCTGACCATTATCAAGATCATATTTCCCACTAATATCTCTATCACCAACTGTGAATGCAGTTACAGTTGATTGAATTCCAGATGATTGGAAAGTAGCTACATCAGAAATATTAAATCTAGTGGTATTCAAATACGAAATACCAATTTCAGTAGAAGATTTTTTATCAACAACTATAGCAACAGCACCACCAGTGGAGATAATCTTCTCTCCAACGATAAGATCCGCTGTAGTACCTGTAGGACCTGTTAAGGATGCTAATGTAATGGATGGTAGGTTTGGATCACCAGTTCCATTTGACTCATAAACACCAAGAACCCTTATAGTATCAGGTACATTTAAACATATTTCTTCATCTTCAACACGTGTTCCATAAAGAGTGCTATATGTTAATCCATTCTGTAAGGTAGTGGCATCAGTACCAGATCCTTGCTTTTTAGACCTATTAATAATCGTACTACTTGTATTCCACCTTTTCTCTTTAGAAGATGGGTTTGATTTCTTAAGAGTTACATCAAGTCTTGCTGCTGAATCTGCCGCTACTGAAAGATTAACGAACTTAAGAGTCTTCATTGTGGCGCTAAACTGCAGCTGATCCGAAGTTAGTGCCTCACGTCTTCCATCACTATATGAAAGAATATATCTTTGTGGAGTAAATGGTTGATAAGTCTCATCAGAAGCAATACTTAACTGCGATGCAGCAATTTCATTACTTGCAACTGTAATATTTCTAAACTGTTTCTTAACAATCAAATATGAGTTAAGAATGTTAATGTCATTAACGTTATCCTTAGGTAATCTAGTAACAAAACTGTTTCCACTTTGTACAACGTTGCTAAGAGAACGAAGTGCAAGTGATGTGGTAGTTACTTCAGCTGCTGGAAGATCTCCAACACATACTCCAGTAACATTTTCAGATGCAACTACAGTTAGACTATTACCATCCGCAGCGATTGCAGATACACGGTTTACAGTTTCTGTACTTAATCCAGAAACAGAATAACCAATATAGTTACCGGTAGTTACTACACCAGCAAAGTTATTTCCAGGACTAGTTACTGTAGAAATGCCTTGATCTGCTGCTGTAACAACAAATGTTGGTGCATTACCAGTAAAACTCTTTGCTATAGGAGTTATAAACTTGTCTATCTTAAAGTCTGCAGCAAAAGTCTGTCCAACACCAAGATTACCTGTTGCCTCTGAAGAATGAACAGAGAATACATCGTTTAATCCATAATCTTTAACAGTCTTAATGATTTGTCCTACATCATTACCATTGACTTTAAATGATTCATCAACAGCAAATGCTCCACTGTTGCAGTAAACAGTAAGATCTGTTCCAGCAGTTACTGCACTTGTTAAATAACCCTCTGCACCACTAGAATCTCCCGTGATCCGAGCGGGGAGAGCAATAGTAATATCTGTACTTAAACCAAGAGTTGTATATGTTTGTATATCAAACAAACGTAAATCCCATTGGTTAGAATCTTGTGCATCCCAACTAAGATTTACTGATTCTGGAGTAAAGTTATATACCTTTGCTTTACCAATCTCACTACCAGCAGCAGTGGTTTTGACACTACCAAGCTTTGTATCCCTTAAAGAAACATAAGAAGTAGTTCCAAGACCTACGTTTGGACAACCCCATACATTTTGTACAATAAACTGTGAACCAGTATTATAATCTACACCTATGTCCTTTAATTCTGCAGTAGTTCTTGCCTTAGGAACATCGAGGTTAGTGTTACTGATAGTTTGTACATCATAACCACGGACATATGCTTTACCAGGTCCAATCTGATAAATCATTAACTCCTCAGAAGGAGCATTACCATCCTGTGTAGTCTGACCAGTTAAATAAAGTCCTTTATTACCTTCTCTATCGTTTAAAGATTCTTTTGGTTTAACAGTAAATGGTTTTACATAGTAGTTACCAGATTCTTCAAATGTTCTCTTCGCTAAAGCATCACGAATTGCAGAATATTGAGAATCTTCATGGAACCATTCTTTCTTACCATCAACTAATCTAAGAATTTCTACAAAGTTCTCATCATTAAGCTCATCAATCTCTTTCTTAGAAAGAATAGCAGAAATCTTAAGTCTATCTGCACCAGGAGCAGAGAAGTTATTAAATCCTTGAGCATTATCATATAGAGAATCATCAGCACCAGCTGTGATAATATCCTCTACAACAGATAATCCAACTCTATATGAAGGACTATTGTTATACTGATCAAGTATAAGAGTCTGTTGAGCAACTCTTACAAAGTTTCCTCTAAGGAAATAAACACCTTCAGTTATCTGACATGCACTTCCTGTAGCAGTTGCACCTGAAGGAATAGCACTTGCAAAACCCTCATTAGCAGAAATTACAGTATTTGCATACGTAATAGAAGATAGTAATAAAAGAGTCTCACCATCTTGGAAGGTTTGTCCAGAGAAAGTAGTAGAAGATTTCTCGTATTGGAGATAAAATGTTAAATTACCATTATCAGACTCACTTTCATCAATATAGTTAACTACTTTTGCTGTTACACCAGAAACTTCACCTTGAATTCTTTGTCCGACTATCTTATCAGCATAATAATTAACAGGAATACCAAAAAATGCTGATTCAACTTGAACAGCATAATAAGAAGTCTGTACCGAAACTTGACCAGGTATTACCTTAGATCCTTCTCTGAAAATATGCTCACCAAACTTCTCAATCTGATTCTGAAGAATAGATTGCAGAGTCGTTAGTTCTCTCGCCTGAACTGGGTAGCTAGGCTTAAACAGTACCTTGTGAAAGTCGTTAGTGACATCATAATCGTCAAAATAAGGACTAACGTTTAGATTCGTTTCTTGTGGCATCGTTTAGAACTCTACAATGATTTTGATGTCTTCTTTTTGATTAGCAGATCTAGTGATAGATCCCCTATTATCAACGTATACAATTTCGCCAGAGTATTTTTTAACTTCTGGAGGTGCAACGCCCTGACTAAAGGTTTGGCCAAGGTTATACGTCTTATTATTTATTACAGTGGTTATACCTGTATAGTCCAAATCTATGTTCAGATCTACAGATCCTCCACTAATAATAGTAGTACCACCTGTTGATACAGTAGCACTAAAATCATATGTTTCAAATCCATATTCTGGATTTGTCTTAGCAATACCTGCTGTGCTAAATCCAGCAACAGAACTATCTTGCCAATACTTCAATACTCTTGTATTTGCATCCCAAGAAACTACTTGACCCACAGCAGTGGATCCTACACCAACTTTTTGAGTAACTCTAGAGTCGGCAGTAAATGTAGCAGCAGTAACACCTGCACCGGTTAACCTTAACGCATATACAGCACTTGCTTGAGAAGTGGCAATAATATCAGTAGAACCTGTTGCTTTTGGATTCTTAACAAGTCCAACACGAGCAAACTGGTTTCCAGTAACAAAATCTGGGTTAGATGTATCATTCTCAATACGAGAATAAACCAGAACCCTATTAGCTCCTAGTTCTCTATAAATGTTAGCACCATGTCCACCCTGAGGAGGAATAACCAATGAGAAAACAGCATCAGTACTACCCTCAGTATTAGTAACACCACCTGTTTCTAAGTCAACTGTACCATAAGTGTAGTTATTACCACCATGAGTAACACTAACAGCAGCGATCTGACCAGAAGAGTTAACAGTTACAGAACACTTACCACCAGTACCATTTCCATTAATAGGAACATTGGTGTAAGTAGCAGCATTACCATATCCATTACCTCTATTATCAATAACAATCTGCTTTAACTGGTTTCCAGTAAGTGCAGCATTACCTCTTACAGCAACGATGTTTGCATTTGTGGTAGTTTCCCAATCATCAGGAACTGGCATAAAATTAGTTGATTCAAACTTGACCAGATCTCCTGGATTAATAGTATAGAGATACTTCCAAAGATAACCGTCACCGCTAGTACCAGCAGCTTTTGGTTCCAAATCTGTGTGAAGAGGTTCATCAAGAGACGGTTTACCTAGTAAGTTATCTGGGTCATAACCATTAGCAATACAGATATAAACTCTGTAATCACTATTCATAACATAGTAGTTTGCACCATATAGGTTTGATGCACCAGTCTGCGAAGCAGTATTATCTCTACTATAATCGTCCCTATAATAATCGTATGTTGTACCAGAAGTCCACTGTAGTTTTCTTATAACCCTCTTTACATCACCAGCATTGACTTTCTTCAATGCAATCATTGTATCCCAATATCTATCCTCTTCTCTAAAAGAATCTTTAGGGTCTGGGGTATTAGTATCCCAGTCAGATTGTACATCACTTGCGTTCGGTAAGTTAATAAAACTATAATAACTATTTGCAGTCGATTTGATGCTTGCTGAGAAGTTCTCAGCATTCAAAACACGCAATTGATCTGTGATAATCGCAGACATTTTTAGACTTTTTTCTTTATTTAGTACAGACGCTTAATGTTTTTCAATCTCCTGATAACAGGAGCAGTTGCGAGTCCCGTAATGCCATTCGTATTTACAATATTGAAGGCACCTGGATTACTATCTCTAGTAACACCAGTCAACTTACCAAAGCTATATCTACCATAGAAACTGTTCATTCCTGCAGTAATACTTTCACTAGAAGAGACACTAACTGTGACTCTTTGAACTCCAGTTGTACCAACACCAACTACATCTCTAACAGCATATTCTACAACTTGTGCTCTATAGATATTATCTATAAAGGTTGTACCAACACCAACGGCACTTGTACCTTCTGCGTCCTCATATGAAGTAACACCAGAACCTACACTAGAATCATAGACATAGAAGAAATCTCCTGCTTCAATCTGAGGAAGAGAAACAGCAGCACCAACTCTGTCAGTATCTCTCATAATGAGATCTGTCCAGAGGTCAAATACCAATCCAGTAACTGCTGTGCCAACAGTTGTTGCAGCAATACCAGAGATAATACCAAAATCACCCTTCAATACAGGAGTTCCTAATGTATCAGCAAATCCAGTTGGTTGTCCAATAAGAACTTGAGGTACTGATGTATTAGTATATCCAGCACCAGGTCCAGTTAATGTTAATGCAGTAACAGTTCCTGCAGCACTTACAGTTGCAGTAGCAGCAGCAATAGAACTAACACCTACAGAACTAATAGCAACAACTGGTGCTTCAGTATATCCCAATCCAGTTGCACCAAGAGTTAAACTAATGGTTCCTGTATCAGAAACAGTTGCAGTAGCAGCAGCGGCAACCTTAGGACTATCCTCATCAATAATAATAAGATTTAGATCATTGCCAGTATAGTTTTCAGTACTATCATCAAACAAAGGTCTGACACTTTGTACGAAGATAGTAGTTGATCCAATACCAACACTCTGAATAATCCTAGTAGATGGAGTTATTGCAGATTCATTGATGATTCTTGCTTTAGAAACATATACACCATCAACAACAATATCATCTTTTTGCTTCATCCATGTAAGAGGACGTTCTAAAGCAGTATCAGTTGTAATACCTGGTCCGAAATACTGGACAGTATTAAAGGTATCAGATGTTGAAATACCACTTATAAGACGCTTATTCTGGTCATACTTGAATGTATACTCCTTAGTGGCATCGTCACGAAGACGAACTTGGTCCCCTGGTTTGAGTGTTTCGATAATATCAACAAATGTAGAGTCTGTTACAGATCCCTTGAAGTAGTAAATCTTGAGTGTATCACCTGATTTAGGTGCTTCGAAGAAGTCAACAACACTACCACCATTAAACTCATAAGAAACTCCTGGATCCTGTAGAATATCATTAATAAAGATTAATAGGTTATCCTGAATCCGTATTGGAGATCCTTTAGCAGCTCTAAGGGTTACATAGTTACCTGATTTCTTAATAGCAAAGGATTTAGTAACTCCATCGAAATAAGGACTGAAATCATCAAGTATATCTAAGTTACCAAATGTCCAAGCAGCAAACTTATCATTATGAACTTCTTCAATGATAACTTGGAAATCCTTGAAGTTTGCAGGAGTTCCTGTTGTTGGAATACCAGTTGTTCCACCACGTTGAACTGTTAATACATCCCCAATCTCATAGTTACGTCCAGTATTCTCAACTGTAAAGAGAGTTACACTATTACCTAAACCAACTTTAATGTCAGCAGTTGCATTAACACCACTTGTGGTAGATCCTCCAGCGGCAACTAAAGGAATATTCTCATATCCAGTAGGTTCGTCAATAAAGACTGTAGGTGGATTAGTAAATGTATATCCAGCAGCAACACCGTTAGTAACACCAATACTTACAATATAACCATTTTCGATGACCGCAGTACCAATAGCAACGATATTTGGATATCCAGCAGCACCAGATGTTCCTACACCTACAAATACTGTTTGAATGCCAATACGATAACCACTACCACTATTTCCTATCGAAATGGATGAGATAGTACCCAAACCAGATACATTAGCAGTACCACCAGCACCAACTAATGGTTGATAACCCATTCCTTCAGAAGATCCAACACTAACAATAACACCACCTCTAGGAAGAGTACCAACGTTCAAATCTGCAGTTACAGAAGAAGCAGTTCCAGTAAATGTTATTGAAGAAATTCCACTAGCATCTTCACTTAAGTCATAATCATTAACAGGTCCTTGAAGAATCTCATTAATAAGGAATACACCATTGTTAGTAGAGAATCCAGTAACATTCGCTGCTTGCTCTGTTAATGTAAATGTCTTACCAATACCAGTAAAGTCCTTAGATATTGAATCAAATAGATGGTTATCTTCATATGCTTCACTATCATCAGATTCTGCAGTTCTAACAAATACTCTTCCTTGGAATGTAGAACGAGTTGTTAGTCCAGTATAACCTGCTTCACCATAAGGAGGTTCTACAAAGTTTAGAGAGTTACCTAAGATAGTATAGTTTCCATCATACTTAGTAATAACAGAATCAGCAGCATGAACACCATTGCTACTCCCTAACCATCCTCTATCTACTAACAACTGATCAGAAAGTCCACCATAACCAGTAGACTTAACTCTCATAAATTCGTCATCAATCTTGATCAGTTCACCACCAACCATGGAGGCAATACCAGTAATACGAGCATTGACCTGAGTTGCATTCATAATGCTGGTTAGACCAACTGTAACACCAGTAGAAACAATGGGTGATTGAATATTATTGTCTAAAGCGATTAATGCCTTAGTATTTTGCTTATGTTGAGTGAGTGTATGAGAAACACCAGCACCAACAGTTGTAAAGTCAAGGACTGTAGCAGGACTTGCTAATGCATCGGATGCAGTAGGTGCTAACCTAATAAGATCTTCACTAATCTTAACTGCATATACAGTACTTGGGATTGTACCACCAGAAGTTTGTATACCAGTTTCATCATAACCATATGTTAATTTTTCTCCAGTTACTAAGAAGTGGTCAGCAAGTTGAACAGTATTAGCACTTGCATCAATAACTGCTGTGTCAACAGTTGGATTCCAAACCTTCTTAAAGATCGGACGATTTCTATGATTTAAGTTAAAGTTACGCTTAACAACAGCAAGAGTACCAGTATAAGTTCCCTCATTGGTCCTAATCTGACCAACCCCATTTGTACCTATTCCAATAGTCTGAATACCAACATCAGTTCTCTTATTCTCTACAGTTTGACCATATACTCTAACCTTAGTTGCTATATTTGCATTTGGAGTAAAGTAAAGGTTGAAATCACTTCCAGAGAATCCAGCACCTACTGTTCCTAATCCAGAAACTATAGATCCACTAGGAGAATCATATGAAAGAACTGTACCATACTCTGCCTCATAAACCTGAGAAACAATGCCATCACTAGAATGTGAGACCATCATTTCTTTCAACTCTGTCTTACTATTAGTTGTATCCTCTATACTTACAAGGAAGTATGCTGCTTCATAATCAGTACTTGTAAATCCAGCAATGTTATTTTCTCCAGGTGTTGCAGAAGCAGAGATACTTGTATAGAAAGATTCTAAGCAAGACTCTATCATTGTAGTGGATCCTACTCCAGTAGCACCAGCATTAAGTTGATAATCAATAACTTTAACAGCGCAGTTAGTATTAACACCAACAGCAGGATAGAAGTTCAGATTAGTTAATCCAGCAGTCTGAACACCGAAGGTTCCAATAAATCCACCAGTAGTTATTGTACCGTATTCTACAACTCCGCTAGCAGCATCAGTAGATCCAGGTATAACGTTAAGTTCTGTTAATTGATGAGTGCTAATGCCATCTGTGGTCTGCATGACCTCAACAATAAGTTTATTACCAGCAGAAGCAGAAGGTAGAGTCTGCCAAATCGTAGTACCAGCACCAATAGCAGTTGATGTAGTAAGTCCACTAACAGTAACCAAATCTCCTACAGTCGTTGATCCGGTAGAAACATTGAATCCTGTTTGGATCCCTGTCATGGCATTGAAATCATTAGATATGAAATCAATAACATAGTTGTTTAACTCATACTTAGTAGGATGGAAGTTAACATTTACATATGCACCAGAGAATATAAAGTCAAAAGATCCTAAGAATCCTTGTGAATCCATACTGTACTGGTTGATATATGCATAAGTACCATCTTGTACAATACTAAAGAATCCAGTCTGAGTCTCACCAGTATAACGAGTATCCTTTACATGATAAAAATATCTGTGACTTGTAAAGTCTTGCTTCTCAATACTATCAAACTTTTCAAATGGGTCTGTTCTAGGAGTACTATCAAAGAGATCACCTATATCATCAATAGATAGAACCCTATTAGTTCTTGCTTCTTCATAGTCTGTAAGAATCCTATTCTCTAGAACTATATCCTTAGATATGGTTATTTGATTAGCAGTACTAACACCAGCAACCTGAACTGTTAGTTCACTAGCATTATCAAAGTCCATTAATGTATCAACACTGCTAGTAGACATCAAATCTACTTTGATTGACACTTCTTGACCACTTGCAGAGTTTGCTAATGCTCCTCCACCAATACCAGCATTGGGGAATCCCCGTCCACCGGTTCCATAAGCACCATCTCCTTGTTCATCTGCATTTACTGGTCTACCAGCAAATGACTCAATATTCATGTCAGAGAACTTCTTAAATCCACTGGTATGAGTGATTTCTCCAACTACATCTTTCCAAGTAGTATACTGAATAGGTGACTTGACTGAATAAGCAAATGCCTGATAATAGTCATTATCATGTATTCTTTGTCTAGAATCATTAAGGAATCCAGTTACTTTTTGGAATCCTTTCTTTTGTTCAACAAGAGGTCCAACATCAAATGTTGATCCAAATGCCTCAATTGCTTGAACATTACCAGACTGGTTAGAAGATTGTCCTTCAATAGCAAGACCAGTTTGGAAATCGTCAACTGTCGAGATCCTTAAAGTATTATTTTTCTGATTCCATCCAATAACTGTACCTTTCTTATCACCAGTAAGTGTCTTTTGAACAATCTCTTCTTTTATCTCAAAATGACCCTTTATAGTAACTGGGACGAATCCAGGGAAATGTTTTTCCGGTATTACTCTACCAGCTGATGCATCTGGATTATATTCTCCAGGATTGTCATTTTCTAGTACAAAACTTACTGTGGGATTAGCACCACCCAACTTAGGATCAATAGCAGATAAAGTAAAGAGATTATAATCATACTCACTTGAGTTATATCCAAATCCAGTAGTGGCGATGCCCACACCCTCAACCATTACCTTATCACCAACAGCGAATGGGAATGTTTGACCAGTGGAGAAATCCTTATCAAGTGTTAGTGTAACTGTAGCATTTGTTGTAGTGAATCCAACAGTTTCAATACCAACACCATTAGTATTATGAATAGGAAGTACTAAAGGATCTGGATCTTGAAGTCTTCCTGTATTCTTACGAATAATAACACTAGAAACACCTACAGAACCTTCAACTTCAGTTATAATATCAACTTCATCAATAATTTGTCCACTTACTCTATCTTTGATAACACATGCTGGAGCAGTGGCATAGTTTTGTCCACCAGAACTTAATCCAATATGATCAATACTTCTAAACCTATCAACTTTAAAGAGACTTGGAAGAGCACCAGATGGACGTAAAGTTTGGTCAAATGGGAACTCATATCCAGGATTATCAATCTGAGTCGATCTAACATTACCAGCACTATCACTCTCAACTCTTAAAATAGATCCATTTCCAAAACTACTAGAAGCAGTACCAGTATACTTTCTAGTAACCGTTGTTATGCCAGGAATACTATAATAACCATATCCCCTATTAGTTACCTTAATATCGGAAATAGCGCCTAGAGCACCCCAGGAACTCGTCTCATATGACATCTTAGCATCTGTATCTCCATAGAGAACAGATTCTGGCTCTCTAGGTGCATTAAATGAGAACGTAGTAGAACCAATCGCAGAAACTGGGTAACTGCCATTATAAAGAGACTCTGATAACTTAATGGTACTGTAATTTTGTACAGTATTATCCACGAGTATTTCAGACTGATCCGAACTAATCCTATCTGGATTAATGGGTGTTAACTTGTAATATAGAGTTTCTGGTGTTTTATCATTTGTCTGTAAAAATACCTTCCCTCCAGTAATACCAACACTACCACTACTTGTAACATCAAACTGATCTACAGTGGAAGTCAAATAACTATGACGGAAACGCTTATCCTTATAGAAATTAACTGAGAATGCTGAATATGTAGAACCACCAGAGACATTTGATAAGGAAGTATCAGAAACATCTAACTCAAGTTTCTGTCCTCTTACAATATTAATAAGTGGATTTACTGGAAGTAATGAATGTGTAACAGCTCCACCAGTATTTCCTAAAGATACATGTACTGGATATTGAACAGTAGCATTATAATAGTTTGATGCCAGTTTAATAATATCTTCGCTTTCCTTAATAGCAAAATAAACACCATTATTAGATAATCCAGAAACTACACTACTAGATTCGTAGATAATCTTGTCACCTGTAGTAAGACCATGATTTACAATAGTAATGGTATTTTGATTAATATTAATATTATCTTGAACGAAAGTTGCAAGACCTACAGTTGCCTTCCTATTATAATCATTAAATCTTAGACTATATGTGGAAGTAATACCAGGGGATACGTTAAGGAATACAGTATCTCCTAATCCTAATCCATGAGCAGTAGTTGCCGTTGCAGTAACAACTACTTTCTCCAAAATACCAGTAAGTTGAGTATCTTGAGTAGAAAAAGAATGTGTTACACCTGCACCTGCAGTGTGGAAATAAAGTTGATATGCAGTAGTTGCAATACCAACAAAAGTTCCTTCAGAACCCAATCCAACAGGTAATGTTGATAATCCTAATGTATTCTTACCAAGATTGATAGCATATACATTAGAAAATAGAGAGAATGCATTAATGCCCTCATCTGACACAGTTGGAGCAGTTCCACTTCCATCAGAGTATGATAACTCCTGTCCAGTTGTAAATTGATGATCTGGAAGATATATCGATCTTGTGGGTATGGCAATATCAGTTAATGCTAAACCAGCTGATGTAATGGTAATTGTACTATTAACACCAACTCCAGCAGTAGTTCCAAGTCCAACAACTTCAGTTGGATCGAAATAAACACTTCTTCTTAGAAGAATATCAGTATCTGTGTTTATGCCAACATCAATCGTTAAAGTACGTGGTTTTTCTTCAATTATTGTTGAAGCAGTATAAGCAATGCCTACAGTTCCATCATATTCTCTCAAAACCCTAATTCTTGAGTTTATTTTGTCGATATTCAGAACTAAGAGTTTTTCTGTCGAAATACCAAGAATATCATCTTCATTGATAATAGCTACATCACCATTAATAGGAATATACGTAACAATGCCTGTAGCAGCAGTATTTCCAATAGCAGCAGCTGCTCTGAATGTAGAAGTTGTTACACCGATGTTATAAACACCATTAAGGTTAATAATCGATTGTGAAGAGATTCCAGATACACCAACGAAATCACCATTTTTAAAATCGTGAGGTTTTAAAGTTTTAGCTTGAATACTCTGTTTTTCTTTTAAAATCTGGAAAGTAACGTCTTCTTTCTTATCTACTGTTGATATTATCTTAACTACATCTTTTCCTTTGATTTTCTGCACTTTAGCAGATGCATTTATTCCACCTGTCTGTGCATTGTCAAATACTATCCTATCATTAACTTTATAGTCATATCCACCATCTTCTATGTTAATAGACTCTACTTGACCAGAACCTGCATAAGTTACAGAAGCAAAATCGTCAATAACCTTATCTGGACGAGCAACAAACTCATATTCACTAGAAGTGAACGAAAGCTTGTAAGGGTAGATATTTCTTACATATCCGCCATTTTGAAGATCAATTTTATCGGTATTTGAGTCAGCATTGAAGTTGAATAGATCAGGCTTCGATTTAAAGGTCTCTCCAACAACATATGGGAATACTGGAGTAAAATACTTGTCAAAAGTAGCATCTTGCTGACTAGAACTATCAATAGTCGAGAAATATGCATATGTTCCTTCTGGATAGTCAGGAGTTTTGCAGAAACGTCCATTATGCCTATCCAAGTCACCTTTATTAGTAAATGTATAATCATTAGTAAATGAACCCAATGGCCAGTCACCAACACTAGGTCCAAGTTGTCTAGTTGCACTAAGTTCGTATCCAGGGATCATTCTCCGGATAACTCCACCATCTACACGATCAAATCCATAAGGTCCATAGATTGGGTTGCCATCATAGGCAAATCCAATGATTGGTGAATGATTATCAGAAACTTCTTCTGCATTTTCATATTCGAGGTCATATGAACCAAAATCCTTTGCACCACTCAATTTGAGTGATGGAAGCATCTCTCTTAGTTTTCTAGGAGCATATAAGTGCGTAAACTGGGATCCATATTCACCAGCGCTGACTTCCATGAATCCATCATCAAGTTTGATGAGGGTTTTAAAGCGATGAACGTTATCTAACTCCCATCTTGCAACATTTGGTTGTACAACTGCTTGTTTACCCTTTGCATTTACTGCAGTTTCTACAGAAAGGAAAGATCTATCAGTTACAAATCCAACACCACCATTAACAACAGTAACTGACTGAATAACTCCATTTTCAATGATTGGAGTCAATGTTGCATATGTACCAATACCAGATGTTACGATTTCGGGTGGTGAGTTATATTCAGTACCCCCTCTAGTTACAATAACTTGATCTATAGAACCATCTTTAATGATGGTACGAAGTTCAGCACCTGATCCTGCACGGAACTCAACATTTGGTGCTCTGTTGTAACTAATGATAGAAGAGTTACCATAACCGGTTCCATTTTGAGTTAAATCAACTGAAGTTATAGATCCTCTAACAACAGGGATCAAAGTTGCTTTATAATCACCTAAACCAGTAGAAATGCCAAGTTCACCTTTTATTTCAACTGCTATTGGTTGATAATCAAAAATATGAGTTCCTACACCAACTCCAGTGAACCTCACATAGGTTCCATTGTCATATGCGTCTGTAAGAGTACCTCCTACACCTGCAAGTGCTAATCTAAAGTTATTCTTATCAATAACAAGAGCTTTATATTGAGTAGTCGTAACTAAACCACTAATCGAAGTCCCAGTGGTATCATAAGTTAATATTTCTCCATTTTCATAACCATGATTATTAATATTGATTGAATGATTAGCAGTACTGATTCCTGTTGTAATAACAGTACGTTTTTTCTTCTCATAACCACTTCCTGGGTTAGTTACATAGACTCTATCAACAACTTGCTTCTTAGAAACACTTTCAAAGTACTGAGTACCAGATCCTTTATCTGAAATGTCTATTGTGCCGATTCCACTAATAGCATCTTTATAAGTAGAGAATAATTTAATGCTAGTGTTGTCAACTGGTCCAACAAAGTAGATTGCACCATCACCAAGACCAGTATTACCAGTAGATACTGTTACACCTTTGTTTTGACGGTAAAATACCCTCTCACCTTCTCTAAAGAAGTGATAAGTGGTAAAACCAATAACATTTGTCTCAGTATTGATTCCAGCACCTACGTCAAGGTAAGATTTATGTGCTACAGAGCGCATCTTAGCTTCTGCTTGAGCACCAGTACCATTACCACCTGAAATATTGATTTGAGGAAGGTCTAAGTAGTCAAATCCAGCATATTTTACATCAATCTTATCAAATGACCCTTTTACGTTGATATAACCTGTTGCACCAATACCTGTAGCATCTGTAATATGCAATATTGGTGGATTTATAACATCATGTCCACTTCCACCATTAAGAACATCAATATTTGCCAACTCTCCATAATAAATGCCATCTCTAGACTTATAATTGGCAAGTTCGACACCGTTTACAAACATACCTGCCTTTTCGCCAGGAACAGTCGTATATTCATCATCAGATGAATCAAAAACTGGTTTTGTAAACCTTCTTACCAACCTTTGAGAGTCGATTGGTTTATTTTTAAGGTTACTAGCAAAAGTATGAGTTGTAATGCCTGCACTATTACCCGATACAGTGATAAACTTTTCAGCATCGATGTTTGCACGAGAATATGCTAACTTGAATGACTGATCATCGATTTTCTTTGCAAAATAGGTTCCTTCTGTTAAAGGATCAAGAGTAAGAGTAGTTGTAGAAGTTGAAACTACACCATCGATCAAAGTTGATGATGTTGTTGTACCTGGAACGTAATAAACTTCATCTCCAGTCCTGAAATCATGTCTTCTGGACGTTGATATTGTATCTCCAGCAAAAGTAGCAGCAACTCTAACATCAATACCTCTTAAATCAGCATTAAGTTGCTGGTTGAAGTAATATGGTATAGATGGAGATGCAACATATGTCTGATGCTCTATTTCCCCTTCAATAACGTCATGAGCAGCAACAGTATGTTGCGGCCCAACCATTTTCTTACCCTCATAGGTATGATATGGACCAGCATATGGACTACCACTAACAATACCAACTACTTTTAAATCATATGCATTAGTAACGTTAGCACTAAACTTATAATCTGGTTGTCTTACTGCAGGAAGAACTTCTGCTCTAATAAGTTCTTTTCTTGCTTTGAATGTTGCATTTAGATCAATAGACCCCAATCCACTCAAGATTGCAATCTTATTTGAAGGTATATCAACAACAGTTCCTTGATGCTCTGATTGAGTTGTTTGATTAATAAGAGTTACTAAGTCACCACTGAACAATAAATGTAGTTCAGGACAGGCAATTCTAGTATTACCATTACCAATATCTTCAATAGTTTCTATATTGAATAGATTGGTAACATTATAGACCCATTCTGTAAATGCTTTATCAGTATTTTGTAGAGTACCGAGGTTTTTTACGTCAATAGAGTCACCTGAAACCATTTGCTTGGTTGGTCCAGGTATTAAGAACTTAGAAACAACACCAGTTATTCTAACGTATATCTTATTTCCATCTTCATCTGTTCCATAAACTTGAGAACTAAGGCGAACTAATGCATTTTTAGGAATAGTTACAGAATTACCATTAAGTCCTAAGAATTGAGTAGTAGTTTTACTAGTATAAGTTACAGTATATTCTATCTCATCAACAGTAATAATAAGGGTTCCTGCAGCAGGGAATCCTATTGTAGAGTCAACGTATATGGTATTGACATCTGCGACTTCTTGTGTTACACTTCTAGTAGTAGGGGTAATCTCAAACTTACCGTAGATTGATCCCCTCTCACTAATATCTTTGTTGGCACCTACATCAATACTGATCTGATAGTAAGTGTCTCCACCACGAGTATATTCAATTACATTGTCAACCGAACCATAAGCACCTTGTAGGGCACCAACTACTGCGTCTTGATAAATTGTTTGACCTTTTAACTTTCTAGGATCACCACTTACGGCAACAACCACCATATCTTCAGTGATGCGATAATCAGCATCTGAAGGTTTTAGTGTTTGTTCATATGGTTTGATAATAGATGCAGTAGATCCATATAATGCTCTGAATAAGATTTCAAAGGAATCATCTGTACCCTTTGTTGCATAAAGATCTTTTGCTTGTTTAGCAAATAATGCTTGATCTAATCCAGATACGAACTTCCTGTCCTCAAGACCAGGAACATACAATCCCTTATATTTCTTGAAGAACTCAGCAAGGAAAAGGTTACTTAAGTTAGTAACAGTTGAATTATCAACATGATCTGCAGATGAAGATGTACTAAATGTTACTCTATCTTCTTCTGAACTTGTAAAAAGAGATGTTATTGCACTAAAGGCACGAACACATCCAAAAAACTGTCTTTTGTCTTTGCTTGTATATGATATAATCTCATTATCAATCTTAAGGTATCCATAGCGATCTGGGAAACCTATTGTAGAGTCAACAGCAATAGTTTTATCAAATGCATTAATGGCACCATCTAATACAGTAGATGATACAAGAAACTGTTGACGAAATGAGTCATTTTTAATATATTGATCTATATTCTCAGCAAGATCAATCGGACCACCTTGAAACTCTTGAGATTTATAATATTGCTCTAAAAACTCACCAAAAAGCGGAGATTCGCTCTGAGTATACTCTGGAATCTGAGTGGCGACTACAGAATGGATTTTGGCTCTAGTCTCTATCATTAGTTCGTGTAACCGCCGGTTGCCGTATTAGTTGTAACTTGTTGAGAGTTAAATGCTGTAGAAGTTGTATAGGTAGTCGCATAAGAAGTATCAACTTCTTGGATAGTATATGCTTCAGTCTCACTGAGATCAGTATAAACAGGAACTCCTCTTACAAGTGGTGATTGACGGTCCTTTCTTCCGTTGGGGAAACTAGAACTAACGATATAGTTAGATCCAGATACATCTTCTCCGGAGGAAATAGTGTCTGAAACCATCGTAACGAGGCTGTTACTAGTATCTAGTTGCAAATAAAGATCCTGTAATCCAATAACGTCATATGACTTGGGAGTACAGCTAATCTGAATCATATTTTGATCACCGCTGATCACTGTATTAGTAACAATCAGTGCATTAACAAAAACTTCTCCTTTTTGATAGTCAATCGTACCAACGTTGTTTCTAATAACAGCAACTTGGTTAGAAGAAAGAAGTTTGAATAGAATCAATCTACCAGTCTTTCTATTAGCATCTGGTACATCAGAGATGTAAACTGTACCCGAAATACCACTAACAGAGAATCCAGAAGACTTAATATTGTATCCAGTTAATGAGTTAACATTAAATGCATTACCATAACATAGTTCATATGATGCTAGTTGCCCTACTGCTGCTCTAAGGTCTCTTCTGATGGCACATCTAGTGATGTTTGAAGTAATAGCAGAGTCAGTTTGGTCAATCAATCTAAGTGCCTTAGAGTACTTAAATCGTGCTCCAAACGTGTTCAATTCAGTAGACTTAGCATATGTGTTTAAAGTCGATAGAACGTCGGTCTGAAGGGCATCTGAGGAGTTCGTAGCGTTTGCATTGAAGTAGACACTACTGTCGGTTTCCACATATAGGTACTTAAGGTCAACTATTTCAGAAAGTATACCAGCAACGGTGTACCTCTTCAGTTTATTCTTAAGTTCCATCTTCTCAATTTGAGAAAGATACTTACCATTTTTTGGTTTAATACTAATGAATACCTTACCAAACTGTGGAGGATCAGTATCTTCACCACCATAAACAGAAACAGATTCTGTATTAGCGTAAATCTTAGTTATGATTGCTTTATAGTCATCAGAGGTTACTGCACGATTTTGAGCAGAATAGACTAAAGGAGCATATTTTTTAATAGAAGCGACTGATTCAATATCGTCTCCATTTGCTGCTTTAGAGGCAACTCCATCAAATACAGAAGGTTGTAAATCATCAATACCTTCAGTAACCGTTACACCTGCATTATCAACGATATTTCCAGTAAATGTAAAGGAATCGACGCCATTTGCTTCCTTTCCACTTGTTGAAATATAGTTTACAGTGATAAAGTTGGAATCTTCAAGTTTTTTACCAAATTTTCCATCTCCAAAGATGACTTCATACTTCTCATCAGCAACTTCTTGTAATAAGAAGATTAAAGAGTTGTTATTTACGTCAACAATGTTGTCTGTTAACTTATAAATCGTCTTTAAGTTAGTTGCAGAGCTATTTGGAGAGACTGATACCTTAATAGTAGAGGTATCAATGTTAGCATTGGGTAAAATGAACCTTTCTGTTGGAACATTGTCGCCAGTTTCACGATAAGTGAAAGTTTTTGTTAAATATGTGCCTTCATAAATCGTAACATCTTCAAATTGCGCTAAATTATCAACTACTGGGACGGTAATATCGTCCATAATCGCAAAACTGAAGTTTTCACTTCCAAAAGTGTTAGAAGATGCAACAATTCCCGCCTTTAAAGTCATCGTAAGCGGTTGAGTTGCATATGTTGAGGTATCTACACCGAAAGTTACCTTTGCATATGATGCTTTTTTCGATCTTGGGGTATATCCGACGTTTCTAGCAAGAGCAGCAACGTTTTCTCTTAAAGTTGCACTGTCAATAAACACCTCATTAGCAAGCATGTTGCTATTATAAGAGGTAATGTAAGAATTATACGCTAACGTGTCGATTAAGACCGACATATTAGACCCTTCGAAGTCAAAATCAGTAAAATTACTATTAGATCTCAGATAATCCTTAATCTGAGTCTTGATTTGGTCAAAATCGAGATTTGTGAACTGAGTTAATGGCATTTATCTGAATGATTCTAAAATAAAATTAAGCGTTTGCGTCGGAAGATCGACACCAATGATTTCATAGATTAATGTGCAATCAAATGCATTAGAATCAAAGTAAGGTGTAACTTCTACATCTATTAGATCGACTCTTGGCTCATAATTATCGATAGTACTGCGTATTTCATCAGCAATAATAGATGCAGTACCTACATCCATTAAGTCAAAAAGACTTCCATTCAGTCTAGATCCCAAGTTTGGTTGGAATGGACGTTCCTGGAGGTTAGTTAATACTAAATTTTTGACAGAACGAGAGATCGCACTCGCATTATTGAGTGGAATAATGTCTCTAGTAACAGGATGTGGTTTAAAAGACAGTGAAATGTCCTTAAACCTACGTGATACTCTCTCGACCGGCATTTATACTAAGTTTTTTTATTATTTAGACGCTTTATTCGGATTCCACAACTCCCCATCATCCTCATTTCGCTCATATAGGTCTGATGGACCCTTTAAGTTCTTCTTTTTGGGCGTTAAATCGTCTTCCCAGATCTCTCTTAGCAACTTTTCGTGCTGAATTGCTCCTAAATTGTCCAAAAAGTCGTTTTGTGCTTCCATTTTAGTCACTATTCCAACGGGGACCTTTGTCCAAATCATCAATATTTATGTTTCTATATTCGCAATCGACAATCTTATTGTTTCGTTCGGCGACTCTAATCGTATTATAACGCTCAAAACCCATTTCTTGGAGAAAAGCCTCCAACTCTTCTCCCGTATTTCCACCTTCATAGTCTTCAGATTCGTCGTATTCAGCGTAAATGTACCTTACGTTCTTAATATGTTCACCTAAACTCTTTAAAACACGTAAATCATTGCCTTGAGTATCAGTTTTAACAACATCTATTACCTTATTATATGCTAACTTATTACATAAGTCACTTAAAGGAAGGCACTCGACGGAATAAACCTGTTGAGTGGCACCTTCAAATCTTCCAATTGGCTTACAAAGAGAAGAAGTTCCTGGGTCGTTACCAGTTGCGGGTCCTCCCAGTCCATAGAAGTCCCGTTGAGTAGGCATTGCGACGTTATCAACAGCTGCTTCGATAAGGTAGCATCGATTCCCCGCATGGTGAGTCTCCAAGTGCGAGCAACAAGATTTAAAGTTATTAGGATGTGGTTCGATTCCAACAACGTAGACGTCCTCATCATCATTTAACCATTTTAGGGTATTTGGCATATTCATTGATAGACCTACGTCAATGCGAAGTTTCATACCCTTCATCAACTTCTCATTGATAACCGTATAGTCTATCATTTCCCTTGACCTCGCGAGCGACGCCGTTTTCCGTTTCGAGACGAAGCGGCGAATTTCGAGTGTTTGCCCTGGCCTTGCCGAGTTTTCTTCGGACGTGTTTCTATAACAACACTACCAAGTACTCCTTGCCTTACTTTTGCCATAATCTAAAGAACTCTTGTTTTTTCATGTCCAACACGTATGCGAGGATCACACCAGATCTCCATACCACCTTCGATAGCATCTAAACAGAAACTAACGTCTTCTCCACACATGTCTTGTACTGCACCAGATTCAAACTGTTGCATCTTAGGAGCAAACCATGGATACTCAATAGCTTCAGATTCAAATACACCATTCTTAATCATTACCCAACCAAACCCAGTATAGTCTACAGTGAATGGCTTCTTACGCTTCGAAATAGATTCTACAGTTTCGTGATTCATCACGCCACCATTTTTGCGGAAGTCTTCTTCATCTAACCAATGTGCAACACTAGTAGTACTTCCATCTTCCGTTGCATACCATCCAGCAGTAATCTGTTTTTCCTCTCCTTCGGCTGGAACAGATAGATCACATAGTTGCCAGAACTTGTTAGTGTCAAATACTATATCAGAATCTATCCAGAGTTGGTAATCATACTCTAACTTACCATCCCATGGTTTCTGTTGAGGTCCACGTAATACGTTAGCACCTAATACTTTACATCTAGCAAAGTTAACCATACTAGAATAGTCTTGACTGATCTGAATGGACATTCCATTCTGTACCATGTCAAAACATAGTTGTACGAAGTTCTTAAGGAAGATATAAGAACATCCTCTTCCAGGTAAGCAGAAGACTATCTTCTTACCTTTCATTCTTTCTTTAATCGCAGGAATGTCCCATTGTTCTTCCTTTTTCTTGGGAGCTGCTGCTTTTACAGTAAAACCTTTTGCCATGAATGAAGTCGCTCATCAATAACATTATACCGTGTATATAGGTCTTTTGTCAATAACTTGGTTCATTTAATGGATCGGATGTTACACCACCATCATGTGATAATACTCTTGTAAATGATAAGTCCTTCTTTGTTACTGCACTATTAGGTCCTACCATACTATTCAACATATGCCACCTTACTTGAAAATCCTGCTCACTCAAACAGTGAAACAGGACTTCTCCCTTTGCATATATGTGATATTCAAACTCTGTCATAATCATCCTCTAAGCGTACAATGTCGTCTTCTTTGCATTCGTCTCCAACTTGTACCTCAATAATAGTTAGGCCATCTTCACCTGCCATAATCCTATGATTAACTTTTGTAGGTATGTAAAAGTATCTCCCAGGGTAGGCATTTAAAGTATCCTCTCCTAATATTATCTTCCCATGTCCTGATACAACTACCCAATGTTCACATCGTTTGAAATGATACTGTAACGATAACTTACTATTAGGTTGTACAACTAGTCTCTTTAACTTATATCCACGTTCCTCAAAATGGTCTTCGTAAAAACCCCATGGGCGAAAAAATCTGTGCATCACCAAAACCATGCATATTCAAATACTATATTGCACATTAACGTCCAACCATATATGAATGTGATAAGGTTAACCATGAAATCCTGACAGCGCGAAAAATTATTGGGCGGAATTTTATATGTCGAAAGCAGACTTTTGTAGGTTAGGGTTGTTGACTTTTTTATAAACGCATCGCCCGCCACGGGGACATCAACGAACACCGCACAACTGTCATTTCGCATTATAACATAAGACTGCTAATCTGTCAAATCACGTTGTTACAAACTGTTATCCCCCAGTTGTTGATACATTGCGTCATAAGTCTCTGATAGTTCTTCTACACAAACTGTCAAAGATTCTGCACCATTAATGTCAAACAGTGCTTCATAATCTATCTGACGTGCATTAAAATCCTCATAAACTTCAAAATCTAAAGTAACACGAACTCGCTGCAACTGTGATGTGCAAGTGTTCATAATCTCTCAGAGGATTGTGTATCTCTATTATATAACAACTCGGAGGCAATGTCAAGACCTTATGTGTTACAAACCGTGAACCGCATAGTTGACAAGAACTCCTCTCCATGTTATGCTCGCTAAGATCACTAAACCTCAGCACGATTAGACAGGCATTTATAACACTTTTCAACACACTTGTGGAAAACGTATAAACAATGCTCCCCTATTTATTTGACCATTTAAAACACTTATTTAAAGACTTTTCCACAGAAAGTGTTAGTTTTCCACAGATAATACGTGTTTCCTTACTGTTATCGAGTAGTTGTAATCCTTGAACATTTCCATTAACATTAGGGTGTTATTCTTACCCCAAGATTCTATACAATAGGTAGGGTAATATCCCGTGCCTTGATGTTGCTTACTGTCCTTACACTTA